>ERZ1643246.140-NODE-140-length-94502-cov-303.300931_pt1 | contig 94502 bp, 73 predicted proteins | sample MGYA00579265_ERZ1643246 | MGnify/ENA primary metagenome ERZ1643246 (study PRJEB29033, sample SAMEA4952261) | chicken gut metagenome | biome: Broiler Chicken; feature: Gastrointestinal Tract; material: Caecum | place: Ireland | collected 2018 | study: Broiler...
ACTCATAATGGCCCCCAAACGCAATAACCCCGGACCCCAACAAGTCAAATATTCATTTGCTCACTCTCCTTGTTCTTCGTAGTAGTTGTTTGACGGTTTTCCTTAGCACGTTGTCAAATCGGTAGCAAAAAGTAAGAGAACCATTCCGGAACATGGCTGCTTTCTTTTTCTCCGCCCCTTCCAAACTGTTCGAGTCGATGTTTCTGAGTTCCTCGGAAAGTCGATTCGAAACCCACTCAATACCTTCTTCACTGCGCGCAGCAAGCATGGCCTTGTAATGCAAAAACAGATGATGGACCATACTGTTCTGAGCGGCTCGCACATATTCCGCGCGCCCCGTAGATTTGGCCCACTGAATCATCTCATGAAAGGCGAGGAGTTCATCTACGTAGTATTGGACCGCTTTCTCCGGATTCGAAGTGGTACTAGAAAGAGAGGAACCTGCCCTCGTACGGTATTCATATAGGCAGTCCGGTAAGAAAGCATATCCCTTCGTCGCTGCGACCATTTTGTAGATAACGGCCAGGTCTTCCGCTTTACGATTTTCAGGAAACCTAATTATTTGATAGAACTTCCTCTTGCAAACAAATTGCCAGAGATGACTCTGAATTTTATTGGAAAGTATCAGCTGCAACAAATCCTGGTTTTTTGTGGAAGGGTCGGGGATGGTCTTCAAGACCTTCCCCTTTTCATCAATCGTCTTATACCCGTAATGCACAAGATCCACCTGTTTTTCCTTGAAACAAGCCATACATTTTTCCAGCAACAGGGAGTCGATTTTATCATCCGGATCAACCATAAGAATGTAATCGCCATGAGATTCGTCAATGCCCGTGTTTCTGGCTCCAGAAACACCCTGATTGGTCTGGTGAATGAGGTGCACTCGATCATCTTTTTCCGCCCATGCGTCACATTTCACCCTGGTATCATCGGTAGAACCGTCGTCGACAAGGATGATTTCCAAATTTGCATAGGTCTGGGACACAACGCTTTCAAGGCATTCATCCAAATAATCCGCGACATTATACGCAGGTATGACAATGCTCACCAGAGGCTGATTCTTGTTCGTCATGAATCCTTCCCTAGAAAAAGTCTTTGTTCTAGTGTTTGCACGGAACGATAGGTGTTTCAATGGTTCCTCGGTCGTTAATCTTTCGTGCAGGCACGCCAGCCCACGTGGTATTCTCCTCCTCGATAGGTTTGAGCACTAAAGCGTTTGCGCCAATCCGTACATAATCGGCGACTCTGCCCCCCCCTAATACCTTCGAGTCAATCATGAATTCCACATGGTGGCCCACGGCCGGACACCTACCGTGCGCCTGTGCAATGACAACGCCGCTGGACAGAGAGCAATAATCACCGACTGTCGATTCAGGGTTGACAATAATCCTTTCGGGATGCCAAATAAGCAGCCCTTTCCCGAACACGTTAATCGGAATCTCCGAGCAGAAACGACGCTCATACTTCTTCAGGAAAAACAAGTACCAAAAATACGCAAGCTTGTGATACAAATTCTGCGAAACGTTATGATGATACTCGCACTTACGCAGATAAACCTTCCAGCGAACTATCGCCCCACCCGCACCTATGATTCTCTTCAGAGGGTTGGAAGGCCAAGGCTGCATCCTTTGATCTTCCCGGATATATTCACGTAGGTCGCTCTTGGTGACGATCATCAGCGTCTCCTTATTTTCTTGATAAAATCAACAGCTTTTAGCAGCTCAAAAGTCAGGGTGCCGAATCCACGCTTCAGCAAGAAGACAGTGAGCCTGTTATCTGCTCTCAGACTGCAGTGCTTCCAACGGGAAAAACACTTCTCATCCTGCGCTGCTTCCCGAACATCTTTGAAAACTTGGATAAACCCGCTATATCTTGCCCCCTGCATAGCGATCTTGAGAAGATTGATGTACTGCAGGGCTTCGCCGGCACAAGCGTTTTGATAGCATGATTCTCCCCATTTCCTCGCGTATCTGAGTAGTGCGCGGTTGACGACCCTGATGTCGGATAGCTGCGAAGGCTTATAGGTCGAAGTCGAGGCGGTGTCGTTCGGACGGTAGAAGTAGAGAACATCATCCAAGCTACAGAGCGAGCGAGTCTTGTCAAACACGGGAAGTAGCTGCAAAAGATCCTCGCCATGCATGAGCCCACTATAAATCGTGTAGTCCTCAGAGCCATCAAAGAGATTCAGCTTTATCGCCTTGCCCCACATATTGTTGAACCTGCCGGAGCAAAGATGCTTCCGGGCTTCAGCGAACTTCTCATTAGAGTACAATCCAGCAGGCAAGGGCGATGAGGTGTCCGAACGATTGAAACCCTGGTTGCGGCAGTAGCGAAAAGAGACGATATCCGCACCGGTGTCAGAAATGGTTTCCGCAACACGTTGAAGAGTATGTGGATGAAGACAGTCATCAGCGTCTAGAAAAACAACATACTGACCATGTGCTTTTTTTAACCCAGCACGCCTTGCGAGCAAAAGCCCACTATTCCTCTGATGAATTACCACCATATTGGTCTTAGTGTCCGCATAAGAATCAGCAATAGCTCCAGTTCTATCCGTAGACCCGTCATCAACAATAATCACTTCATAATCTGCAAATGTTTGATTATATAAAGAAGACAAAGCTTTTGGGAGGTATTTTTCGGCGTTATATGCCGGAATTATAACAGAAAAAAACATCTATTTCTCCTTAAGTTTAATCAATTCTGAATTTAATATACGTACATCTTTGTAATTATGGTTTTCTTTAAGCTTAAAGGAAATATAATCATTAAATTTAAGCAATACAATCATCGGTACATAAACACTGACCACTTCCGCATAAATGGTTTGCACACTATAAGCCAGAAATAGAGCAACTATAAATCCCATTCTGCCATAAACAAATTTATACGACACCTTGCTGGTTGTTTGCATACGATAATCAAAAAATATAACCAATGCAGTGAAAACAACACTGAAAACAAAAGGAAAAAAGGGGAAATAGCAATAGCCGGTACCCAATATTGGAGCTATTAACGTGCTATTTTTCACATTATTGTACAAGCAAAAGATTTCATTGATTCTATTGGATTGATCAATAGAATTAGAAACAAATGGAACACTCCCCAAGAAATCATTAATGAAAGTCTGAAAACCAATGGTATACATGCCATTAGTTTTCAAATCTATCATCTGCCCGACTAACTTGGGTCCGCCAAAATAATCTTGAAGTTGGGGGGCGAACATAGACATCATTTTCTCAAAAGAGGGATGCTCACCAAGCACATATTTAAATTTAAAAAGCGAGGCACTTATAAAAGAGACAAGGACAATGGCACCCCCTCCCAATATAACGCCCAAAGAAATGCCATCAAACATGCTATGAATGAAATAAAGACCAAGAACGAGAATAAAAATCATGGTCATACGATTAGTGCTTGTATTAAATGCTAGATAGAGGAAAATATCTAAATAAGCGATTAATTTATAAAATAAACTTCGTTTTCTATCATACTTTTTTTTACACAAAATCAGCAAGGCAATAAATAGACACACCTTTACACTATTAGCCAAAATCACATACATTCCCTGAAATGGAATATCCGTATTATCAAGATTGGCTCCAGATGTATCATCAGATATAACAAAAAAATTGGTCGGAATAATGAGACTAGGAGAAACAATCAGAACAACAGGCAATCCAAGAATCGCAAAGATCAGCAATACGCCAACGTGCTCTCTTTCGTAATGAGAACTGTATCTCAATACCCGGTATGAGGTGTATTCCTTTCTCAGTTTTCTCTCAAAGGTAAAAATTGTTAAATATTGAACAAGAAATACTACAATAATTTCTCCAGAAAGAAGTCCAATCGCAATAAAGAAAGCTTTATCGCTCGCAGATGGCCCCCATCCTTTCCAAATGACTTCCTCCTGTGGGATCGCAGACCCAATTATAGTAACTACATATCTGATGTAAATAATTACATTGAAACAGTAGTATAGAATCCCTTTTCTATAAAACTTACATCTACTAAGCGAATGATAAAAAATACTACTGATGATAGAATAGACAAGCGGAATGACGCATAAATACGCCTCCCTACCACCATGTCCGATTATAAGAACAATAGATGAAAATACGGCAGCACTTAAGCTTAGCAAAACCCATTTGTTATTTATACGTATTTCCTTGCCCATCTTATGCCTACATTCCACCGTTAATCACAAATATATTTTTTCCAAGAAAGAAGCCTCAGATCGAATACTGTATCGTGCCTTCTGCATTTGTTTCACAACGACAATACCCCTCTGTTTACACACAGTCCTATCTAAAACATCAAGCCATCTATCTATATTTTCCGATACAGGAATAAATGAAACATTATCTGTAATCGCACATGAACGATCAACATTTGCCGAAATTAAAACAGGCAAATCAGCCGCTTGAGCTTCAATCGCTACCACAGGAAGTCCTTCATATAAGGAAGGCAGTATAAAAACATCCATTGCTGAATAGAAATCTTCGACGTTGGCCACGCTTCCTGTGAAAATGACCCTGTCACTTAGCCCACGGTCATTTACATAATGATGAATCTCGTCTTCAAGTTCGCCAGTTCCAAGAAGCAGTAGGTATGAATTTGGAACTCTGTTGTTGAACTCGGCGAATATATCTATCAGATATTTATGATTTTTCTGCTTCATAAATCGCCCGACATGGCCTATAACATAATCAGTTTTCCCGATGTTATATTCTCTGCGAATACGGTCTCTGGCTTCTGGGTTGAACGCATATTTCTCCAGCTCAATTGCGTTATTCAGTATTTGGACTTTCCCAGACCGCACGGCCTTCTCTCCGTATAAGAAGATTCCGGCATCATGCCCGCAAGCCATCCATATATTGGCAGACGCCTTATTCAACATCTTCAAAACAGACCATATGGCTTGTTTTACCTTACTTTTGGAAACGAATGAATTATGCGAGTGCGAGATAAGCTTCTTCGCTCCGGTAAGATGGGCGATCCACAGGATATAGAAATTCGTTAAGGTCGTATGTGCGTGTACCACATTAAACCTTTCAGAATGCATCAACCGATATAACTCAATCACATTTTTTAAGATGCTCTTGCGCTTATGGGTGACAACATCAACGGTATAACCCGCATCTTGGAACTGTTTCACGCAACGTTCATCATTAATGTCTTGCGTAATGATATGGATATCGAAGTCCTCTGGATGCTTAAAATGTCCCAGATAATTAAGGAGCATGGATTCCACACCGCCAGATTCAAGACGTGAAACCACTTCCGCAACTTTAATCTTTCTGGGCATCACATTCTCCTTCCAGCTCTTCGTACCAATGGGCCAGCTCCGCAGCGCTCAAGTGAATCGCATATCCCCGTTTAGCCATTTCTTGCGCATGCGAGACACGGCCCGACGCATCGCTTTCATGTACATCGAAAGCTGACACCCAGGATTCGATACCTGCATCAAGTGAAATGCGTCGTACCAATGACGGAATTAAATCTGCCTCTTTGGGGACTTTGTCACTGCACACAACGGGAAGATCAGCGGCCTGTGCCTCAATGCTGGCCATCCCCAAGCCCTCATATGCTGAGGGGAAAGCAAGAACATCAAATGCGCTGTAATAATCCGCAACATCATCATGGACGCCAAGCAGTTTTACGTTGTGCTCGATTCCTAGGTCGTGCATTTCCTTGCGCAATTCAGAGTCATCGCCATCTCCCACTATTGCAAGGACTGCGTTTGGATTACTCTTCAACAATTCCGAAAGGACCTTGATCGTAAAAGTCTGGTTCTTCTGAAAGCAGATACGGCCGACTTGACCGATGAGCAACTGCGAATCGCCAATTCCGAGTTCGTCCCGTTTAATCGCGCGTGATTGGGGATTGAACGTGAACCTATCTATATCTATGGCGTTGTGAATGATATGGACCTGTTTCGCATCAACGACCTGATCGCCGAATAGCCATCGTGCGGCATATTCCGAACATGCGGCCAAGTGTGTTGGGCAAACCTTGGAGAACGGTCTGAGTGCGTTCTTCACCAGAGTCTTGGCTTTCTCTTTCGGATTCGAGGTGCTATGGCTGTGCGCGATACGCACCGGGACTCCAGCCTGTTTCGCGGCCATGAGCGTGAACACGCTGACCGCGTTCATATGGGAGTGCACGATGCGCGGGCGAATCTGCTGGAACAGTTTCCGGCAGGCGTTCACGTACTTGACTGGGTTGCTGTATGGAGGAACGTAGAACACTCGACCGCCCAAGGACTCGATCTCGTCCTTGGGAACCACCGTGGAATCCGTCTGCACGATGAAATCGAACTGCACTTGAGAGCGGTCGATATGGCGGTAATGATTCATCACGGTGGCTTCGACACCACCACCCATCATCCTGCCGATCACCTGGGCTACTCGAATCGGCACTGGATTACCATCCCCGAACCGGAATCAAACCGGCATAACGGCCCTTATCGGCTAACTGCTTCCCCTCCATAGCCTTAATCCTCCCTCGTGAGGCATTTTCCAAACAGCTTCCTAGATTCTACACCCTACCCCTCCCTTAAGGGGTGGTCATGTCTTCTTTCATGGTTCTTTCACGTACGCAACTCTCCAGTAATCCAGAATTCATGTCTCTACAACGTTTTATCAGTTCATCGTGCATCGCAATGTCACGCGGCTTCCGGTGTCAGCCCCTATACCCATTGGCTGGATATAGGGGGTATACAGTCTTCTACCGCACCTCCAACGTGCCCAGCAGCGCCTTGTGGTCCGAGCCGGCTATCGTCACGGCGTCCAGATCACCCACCACCACGCCGCGGTCATGAACAATATGGTCAATTTCCACAGCGGCCGGTATCGGGATCACTCCGAACAGTTTCTTGTTCGATGGGTATGTCATATGGAACCACTCCCCCGCGTTCTCGCCGGCATCCACAAACCTGCCGCCCAACAAATACCGGAAGCTTGCATGGTCCCAGGTCGCGTTGAAGTCGCCCATCAGCACAAACGTATGATCATCCTCGCGCAGCTGACTAATCGATCCCAAACCCCGATCCCATAACCCCTGGTTGCTGGGGCGGGGCGAGAAAGGATGCACGGAGCCGAACCGAATCAGCGTGCCGCCGAAATCAATACTCGCAGCGGGAATACTCGAAGCCTCGATGGGAATCAGATCGCTCGTCCGCTCGGACATCGGAGCGGCGCTCCACAACCCGTTCACCCCACCGTTGTCGGACGAGGAAGCGCTCGCAACAACCGAGTAAGGCAGCAATTCACGAATACCGGCCTCATTCAGGCGGGAAATCATTGACGAGTTCAACTCCTGCAGCGCCAGTACCTCCACATGCTGTTCGCGCACCGTCTGGACAATCTGCGCAGCATCAGCCTGTCCATTGCGCGTGTTCAACGTCATGAGGCGCGCGTACCGATCATCGACGGATGCGGTCGCGGAGGCAACCGCCGTGCGTGCCGCAGACGACAGCGAGAAGCGTGGATAGAGGAACCCCGCGTGCCACACCAGTTGCGTCAACAGACACAGCACGCTGATTATGGACAGTAGGCGGCGACGACTAATCAGCGATATCAGCAGAATCGCCGCGGAGAGAACCGCCATCCACGGCACGAACGCCACAATCAGCGGAATATACCGTTTCCCATCCAGGCCATTCGGCGTCATCCGCAATACCATCACCGCTATGACACCGAAGGTCACCATCCATAGCAATCCGTCCAGATAACGGTGAACGCGCGTACGCGCCTGTGCGGGTGGACATGCTCGTCCGTCAGTCACCTGTTCCTGATCAGGCTCGGCAAATTCCTCCAGAAAACGCTTAATCTCTTCGCTACCGTTGTCCAAATCGTACCCCCATCGATGTTTCAAGCCCATTGTGGCACGAGACACCGATGAACAGGGTATTCAGCCGTGAACAAAGCGGCGGAACATACCGAGATTGTCGAGGCTGCGGCCGTCAGCTGGCGTAGATGATCGAGTCGAAATCGGGACGTGTGATCTGCGGACGCACCGGTGCCGGCTCCACACGGTAATGCTTACGCATGCTGGTCAGAATCGTACGCAGCGCACGGTTCGTCTCCTCCGCCGCCTGGCGGAACTTAGTGAACTCTCGCCCATGCGGATCGGCGATATCCTTCGGCGCGGCAATCAGCGGACGGATGAACGACGAGGCGTCGATCACCGATTGGAGACGCTCCTGGATGGTCGTCCCCTTGACCAGTCCATGTTCGGCGCTATATCGACACATGTTGGCGAAATCATCCAACAGGAACGTGTAGCGCACCGCCTTCGGCGCCACCGTAACGATTTCCTTACGCTGCGAGGACTCGAAGCACAGGATGAGATCGGCGGATTTGGCCATCTCACGGGTCAGCCGGCGGGACCGGAACCCGCTGGAATCAATGCCGACGCTATCCATGAGTCGTGCGCTGGAGGGGTCAATCTGGTGCATGGGCAGACCTCGAGTTCCAGCGCTGGTCACCTGCACCGTCGTGTTTGCCAGGTAGCGACTCATCAGCAGCTCCCCCATGGGTGAGCGGCAGATGTTTCCGGTACATACGAACATGATGTGCATGTATGGGGAATCCTTGTTCTCGATATCCGCTGCGTCCGCGTGCCGGACACTCCTTTACAATGACTTATCAAGTCTACTCTATTCTGCGGAAGAATGGGCACCGGTCCTTGTCGTTGCAGTCCGATCCGGTAGATACCCCATGCCCCATATGACTACGTGTCTGCCTACTATAGCTACTGATCGAATAAGCATATCCGTCAACAAACCGTTCGGGGACGAATTATGAGCAAGACCCATACCAACAACCCGCAAACACCAAGCCATAGCGCAAGACATGTTGCTTCCAAGAAGCATCCGTGGCGCACGGTCGTTATTGTGTTGGCGGTGTTGCTGCTATTGCTGGTGGTTCTTCCCGGAACGGCTATCATGCTCTTCATGCGGTCCTTGGATTCCGAGATTTCGATGCCGGAGGAGGAGCGGGAACAGGTTGCGGAGGTGCTGACCCCCGTTGAGGGGAGCGACAAGCCGTTTTACGCGCTCATCATCGGCTCGGACAATCGCGGCAATGAGATCTACGGTCGTTCGGACAGTATGATGCTGGCTCGCATTGATACCGAGAACAAGCAAGTTGACCTTGTATCCATCCCTCGTGACATGCAGGTCAGCATCAATGGGGGCAGCACACCGCAGAAAATCAACGCCGCCTATGCCATGGGCGGTTCCTCGCTCATGATCTCCACCGTTTCGGATTTTGCCGGTGTGCCGATTTCCCACTACATCAAAGTGGGGTTCGACGGTCTTGAACAGCTGGTGGATAGGCTTGGCGGCATCACCGTCAATGTACCCGAATCCTTCTCCGGGGGGAACGGCGGTGTTTCATTGCAAGCCGGAGAACAGACGCTCAACGGGGAGCAGGCGCTTGGTTTTGCACGCGAACGCTACCAGGTTCAGGGCGGTGATTTTTCGCGTGCCCAGGCGCAACGCATCGTGCTGACGGCCATTCTCAAGAAAATGCTTGAACAGCCGGCTACCGAGATTCCCGGGCTGGTACAGGAATTCGCCGCAATGATCTCCACGGATATGTCCACCATGGATCTGGTTGATCTCGGCATGCAATTCTACGGGCATGAGGTCGCCATCAATACGGCTGGCTGCCCCTCATACGCGTTCTCCCAGGATGGTGTGAGCTATGTGGGCGTTGAATACGCCGAGTGGCAGGATATGATGCGGCGCATCGATGCCGGCATGGGGCCGAAGGGAGAGGGAGAGATCCCTGCTGAACAGATGGAGAACGCTCGGCTCGGTGCCGCCTCAAATGCGTTGTCTCCCAGGGACTATGCGAGCTTGATTGATCAGTCGCTGAATTCCGATGACATCATCGGGAACGAATAGTCCGTTTTCCTTAAACGGTACGGCTACTCGGCAGGCACCTCCTGGCCGGGGCAGGAGCGGAGCACGGACAGCATGGCCTGTTTCTCCTTGGTGGTCACGCTCAGGTCGTATTTGTCCTTGACCCCGATCTGTCGGGCCACATACTCGCAGCGGAAATCGGCGTTGGTCGGCAGCCAGTAGGCGGCGGACGCCGACCCCTTCTCACTGTTCGCCTCGCCGTCGGCGGCCAGCAGGTTGTACATGTCGTTGCCGAACTTGTACCGCTTGGCGGTATCCCAATCACGCGCGCCCGACTGCCAGGCGTTCTCCAACGCCACCACATGCTCGATCTGCACGGCGCTGCTGGTCTGTAGCCCGCGTACAAAGTCGATCGTCTTGCCGGTGTACAGGTCATGCAGCACGCCGGACTGCACCTGGCAGCCGCCGGGAGTCGTAAAGGTCACGTCCTCCAGGTCGCGGGCCAATACCTCGTCGCGCACGTCGCAGCCATCGCCGTCGTCATCGGTCTCACGGTAGCCGAACAGGTCACGGTCATATCCGTCCCCGCTCTGGTCGTCATCCACGCGAAGCGTCTCCAGCACGTCCGCCGCAGGGCCGGACGCCGCATACTCGCCGGTCAACTCCCCCACCTCGGGGCTGATCTTCGGCAGCACCACGCCGACCATGACACCCACCACCACGGCAATGACCAGCAGGATCAACACACGCTCGAACGGATTGGACACGTTGAACCGCTTGTTGACATACCGCGCGGTGTTACGAGTGAATTCGGACTGGTCGCGGTGAGAAGGGCGACGATGATTGCGAGACATACTGCCCCACTATACCCAAACGGCGGGCCGCAGTTAATTTACTCGTAAGTAGCCTAACTGACACAAAGAAGTAATCGAATCAAGATCAGAAGATAGCGGTGTTTCAAAAATCAAACACTTTGTCATGTTTGATTTTTGAAACAAAACATGTTAGAATAATCAAACAAAATAATATGTTCGACTTTTGAAACAACCGACGATTATCATGGCAGAGCTAACAACACAGCAGAGAATCCTCTCCTCCACGAAGGACTTTGCAGTCATCGTCAAAGACGCACGACTGTCACTCAGAATCAGCCAGCAGGAGCTTTCAGCACGAACGGGAATCCCTAGGCCTTGGATCAGTCAGCTAGAACAAGGGCGAATAGAGAATCCCGGATTGGCGAAATGTCTGACGATCTGCTCCGCCCTCGGCATATCATTGCACGCTGAGTACTCAGCAGCCACGTCGGACAACGCATCGTTGCAGCAATACATGGCCCTGCTCCGTCAATTAGGATATGTCGTCCAGACCGATGCAGTACCAACCGATACCGGCAATCATACGCCGACGCCGCAATCCAATTCACCGTTTGAAGAGACCCTCCTTGCGCTCAAACAACGGCAGCAAGCTGTCCAGCGCAACGCCAAACAACTTGATTACGGCAATGCGAACGGGTGATGCACTGGTTTGAGTCATAGCATACGACCACCGAACAGAAGCTATAGGTTACCAGCATAAGTCGAGACAACAGCCTCTAATCAAAAACCGACGGCACCCGTTATCTCGACAGAAGAGCATCCATCGGTCGTATACCGCTCATGACTACAAAGACGCCTGTCACGCGTAGGAGAAGGTGAGGGGGTCGTGACCGGCGCGGGTGGGGCCGTCCAGCGCGTCGATGGCGGCATGCTCCTCCTCGGTGAGCGCGAAGCCGAACAGGTCGAGGTTCTCACGCTGGCGTTCGGCGTGCACCGACTTGGGGATGATGATCGTGCCGTTCTCGATGTGCCAGCGCAGAATGATCTGCGCGGGGCTGACACCGTGTGCGGCGGCGATGCGTTCGATGGTGCCGTTGCCGGCATTCAGGTCGGCGCCGCGTGCCATCGGCGAGTACGCCTCCACGGCGATGCCATGCTCCCGACAGAACGCGGTGACCTCACGCTGCTGCCAGGTGGGGTGCAGCTCAATCTGATTCACGGTCGGCCACTCGCCGGTCTCCTCATGCAGACGCTCCAAATGCTCGGGCAGGAAGTTGCACACGCCCAACGTGCGCACGCGCCCCTCCTCGCGCAGACGCACGAACGCCTTCCAGGTCTCACCGGAACGCCAGTCGAACGGCGTGGGCCAGTGGATCATATACATGTCCACATACTCAAGCTGCAGCAGGCCGATCTGGCGGTCGAACGCCTTCAGCGCACTGTCATACCCCTGCTCGGAGTCGCGCAGCTTGGTCGTGACCCACAGATCACGGCGACGCTCCCCCGTGGCGTATCCGGCATTCACCAGCGCACGGCCCACGCCACCCTCATTGTTGTAGCCGGCGGCGCCATCGATATGACGGTATCCGGCGGCGAGCGCCGATTCGACCACCGGGGTCACGCCCTCGTCGTCAATGCGCAGCACACCCAGACCCACCTGCGGAATCTCGGTGCCGTCGTGCAGGCGAATCATCGGAACAGGGGACGTGTGCTGCTCGCTCATCAGAACTCCTTCATCGAACATCCGCGCCGCGGACAATCACTCCACCTCCCCAGCATACTCAAGCCATGCTCCAGGACGCGGCAGACGCATCGCCGTCACGCGGGAACCGAGTCATCGACCAGAACGACATCCGGACGGGCTGCGGCGATGGACTTCAGTTCATCGGTGAATCCGCTCACGCTGAACAGCGCAAACGTTTCCTTGCGCTCCCCACGATGCCAATCGACCGCACCGGCACGCTCCTCCAGCACACGCAGCACATTGGCCCCCACCGGCTCCTTCCAGAACTTGCATTCCCCGAATACTATCGCACGGTCGGCGTCACTGAGCGCCACGGCATCGATCTCCACGTCACCGGCGCCCCACCATCGTCCCACGCGTTCCGGCGTGAACGGCAGACGGCCCTCCGCCCCCATCGACCACAACCGTTCACGGCACACGCCCTCGTATACGTATGACACATGATTATCCACAAAGTTGCGCCGGATACGAGCCATCGCCACCTGCGGATGGCCGGATTCGATATAGCTCAGATTCGGCTGCACAAAACGGAACCAAAAATCGATATACGTGTCCACGATCCGATACAAGCCACGCTTGCTCTTCTCCGGATTGCGCTCCGTCACCGGCACCTCGCGTTCCACGATGCCCAGATTATGCAGCGTGCGCAGCTTGCCAGGCACCGCGGTCACCGGCACCTGCAACGCTGCGGCAATCTGCCCTGCCTTACGGTTGCCGGCGGCGATGACCTTGATCATCGAAAAATACGTGCCGACTTCCGGCACCTCGCCACGCAGCAGGAACATCGGCTCATCGTACAGCACGCCGCTGCGATTGAGCACATTCGATTCGATCGCCTCGAAGATGTCGCCGCTGTCATCGAACAACTCGATGTATTTCGGTATGCCGCCGGTCACCGCATACCGTTCCACAAGCTCACGCATTCCCAGGCCGGGGAAGAACTCGCCGTAGTGCCGGAAAGGAATCGGGGCGAGCTGTATCTGGGCGGTGCGACGCCCATACAGAGGACTGTCATAGGAAAGCACCTGAGACTCCATCATGGACACCAGCGAGCCGCAAAGAATGACCATGACGTTGGCCTTGGCAAGGATGGTGTCCCAGATCCGCTGGAAAACGGACGGGAACTCGGGATTCGCCAGACCCAGATACTGGAATTCGTCCAGCACGATCACCAAACGCCTGCCGTTACTTCGTGCCTCGGCGGCGGAGCGGGCGATGGCGGTGAACACCGGCTCCCAACGGGGCAGCAGGGCGTCGCGCAGGAGATCGTCATGCAGGTAATCGGCAACCAATGATTGGAATACGGCGCGGTTCTGCGGCTCGGACTCCTCGGTGGCCAGATAATAGATGGCGGGCTTGTCGGCGATGAATCGTGATATCAATGCGGTTTTGCCGACCCGTCGGCGTCCGTACACCACGACAAACGACGCCTGATCACGCGCATACTCGCGTTCCAGGGCCGCAAGCTCGCGATTGCGGTCTATAAACACAGCGGCCTCCTTGACCTCGGTTTTTCAGCCAGCTTTCCGTCACAAGACATTGCAGGATGGTTTTTCCACGGACGACGCACATTCCGCCATGATGTCGCTATGATGTCGGGCGGCTAGGTCGATCGGCGTGATTTGAGCTACAATGCTTGGACATGCAATTATTATAGCTTCAGATATTATAGATGAAACTATAATATCTGAAGCTATATTTGTTGCAGTATCCGCTGCAGGCAAGACGTCTCGATTCGTTGTTCTAGACCCGAACGACGGTGTCGGCCACGCGCATCGTGGAATCACGATGAGAGACCAGTACAATGGCAACGCCTTGCCCGGCGCTATCCGGCCCACCCTTGTCGTTCCCGAAGTCGCCGGATCCGATCCCGCCGACGCCATCACCCCCGCGAGGTTCGCTCGCCAGCTCGTTGATGGATTGCAGGATCACGGCCTCGTTGAAGGCATCGAGGCGACTGGTGGGTTCGTCCAGCAACACCAGGTCGGCATGGCGCAGGAACACGCGGGCCAGGCCTATGCGTTGGCGTTCGCCCTCGGACAGGCGTCCGCCCAACTCACCCACCTGGGTGTCCAGGCCATCCGGCAGTGATTCAACCAGCTGTAACGCCGATGCCTTGGCGAGCGCCCCGCGCATCATCTCGTCATCGGCTTCCTGGTTGGCCAGGCGCAGATTCTCGCGGATCGTGCCGTCGAACAGGTAGGTCTCCTGTGCGAGCATGGTCTGCACACGGCGGCGATGATGCGCATCCACCGTTCGCAGGTCCTCGCCGGACATTGTCACGAGGCCGGCTTGCGGATCCCAGTACCGCATCAGCAGTTTGAGCATGGTGGACTTGCCGCGCCCGGATGGCCCCTGCACGCCGAGGATGCCGTGCGCGGGAATCTCCAACGACAGATCCGTGAACACGCCAGCCGCATGGTCTGCCGACGCATGCCGCGTTGTTCCGTTTGCGCCCTGGTCAAGGTCGGCATTGGGGTTGGAACCGTGTCCCGTCTTCTGGTCGGGATACGCAAAACTCACATGATCCAAGGCCATGCCGCTGTACGCCGGCGTCAACGTGCCGGTTTCCTCCACGGCCGGAACCTCGTCCATAAGCGCGAACAGCCGCCGTGCGGAGGCGAAGGTCTGGGTCAGGCTCGCCGGCAATGCGCTCAATGCCAGCGTCGGGCCGAAGGAACTGGCGATCAGCACCACGGCGGCGAACAATTCACCGACCCCGCCTACGGCGGCCAGCCCATACCAGGCCAGTACCAGGGCCAACGCCCCGGCGAGCGCGGTGGCCAACACCACCATCACCCCGCCGATGCCGCCGAATCGGCCGTTGTTCAGGCTCAGCTTGACCCGTTGATGCCACAGTTCACGCGACTGCTCCAGAATCGCACCCAGACGCCGTTCGCCCGCGCCGAAGCGAATGATCTCGTCCAGTCCACGCATGTCGTCCAGCATCGTGTCATCCAACGAGGCGGCGTCGCGGCGAATATTCGGCCCCAGATACCGCACGCCGGTCGCGAACAGGCGCGGCAGCACCACGCCGACCAGCAGATGCATGACAATCAGCAACGGCACGAACCACGGGTTGAGGAACGCGAGCGCCACAGCGAACGCCACCGTGGTCACGATGGCGATGACCACCGGCGAGATGGTGTGCGCGAAGAAGATCTCCAGCAGTTCCACGTCGGTGGTGATCAGGGCGATCAGGTCGCCCTTGCCGCGCCCGTCCAATTTGGCCGGCGCCAGACGGCGCATGGCGGCGAACGCCTTCGACCGGAACAGCGCGAGCAGTTTGAACGCCACGTTGTGGTTCATATACTGCTCGGCATACCGCATCAGTCCACGGATGACGGCGCACACCGCCATCGCCGCGAATCCAGCAGTCATGCTCACGCCCCGCACCGGTTCCTCCAGCGTGGCGAACAGGGCAATCACGCCGAACACAGGCAGGAAGGTGGCGGCCAGGTGGCCGAGTGTGCCGAACGCGCAGGCGGCGATCATCGTGGGACGCAGCGGACCGACCTCGTGCAGCAGGCGGCGGATCAGCGCGCCGGTGCCGTCGGCTGCGTCGGACTTGCCGGACGTAACGCCGGACGCAGACGGGGCAGGTTCGGCCTCACCGCATGGATGCGCCAAAGCCGAACCGGTAACGGATTCCGATGCGGGCGTCCCGATAACCCCAACCGGACCGTTTTCGGCAGACGTGACCGGCGCGCCGGCAATGGACCGGTGCCCGACATGCTCGATGACCTGCTGTGCGCGGAACAGGTCGGCGTACACGCCGCCACGCGCCATCAGCGCCGCGTGCGTGCCGGTTTCGGCCACCCGACCGTGGTCGAACACCACCACCTGGTCGGCGGTCACGGCGTTCGCCATGCGGTGCGTGATCATGATCACGGTGGCGGACTGCGCCAGTTCGCGGATCGTGTCCAGGATCACGGCCTCGCTCTCGGCGTCCACGCTGCTGGTGGCCTCGTCGAAGACATAGATCGGTGTGTTGCGCAGCAGCGCGCGGGCGATGGCCAGGCGTTGGCGCTGCCCGCCAGACAGGTTCGCCGCATCGGGGGCGATCGGCATGTCCAATCCCTCGGGCTGTTCGCGCACGAAGTCAGCGATATGGGTCAGTTCCAGCGCGGCCCACAGTTCGTCGTCGGCGGCTTCGGGGGCGGCCATCAACAGGTTCTCACGCAGCGTGCCGGCGAACAGGTGACTGCGGGAGGAGACCAGGGACACCGCGGAGGTCATCGCATCGGCGCTCAGATCGCGCAGTTCCACGGATTGCAGATCGATCGCACCTAGCTCCGCGGGATCAGGAGTCGCGCCGTTAATCGCCGCGCCTACGGACAGCGTGATCGACCCCTCGTATCCGGCCAGCGTGCCGGCCAGCAGCGCGGCGGTCGTCGACTTGCCGGAGCCGGATTCGCCGACGATGGCGGTCAGCATACCCGGACGAGCGGTGAACGAGACGTCCGTCAGGGCGGGGGCAGGGAACGCAGTGGCTGCGGCCGATGTGTCAGAGTCCGTACCGGTGGGCTCGCCAGAGGAGACGGAGGCATGGGATGTATCAGAGTCCGCGTTGATGGAGCCGTCGGTGCCAACGGAGCCATCGACAGCATCGGCATCGGAGTAGCGGTAACCCACGGCGTCGAAGGTCACGGTCAGGTCATGGCCGCCGCCGGGCAGGGCGGCATCGCCGCGGGCCGGCTCGGGAGCGTCCAGCAGCGCGAAGATCCGCTTCGTGGAGGTCATACCATTCATCGCCACGTGGAAATACGATCCCAACTGGCGCAGCGGCAGGAAGAAGCTGGCGGAGAGGAACACCACAATCATCGCCCCCGCCATGTCCACGCCGCCGACGAGGAACTGCCATACCGCCACGCCGATGCCGGCCGCGGTGCCGCCGTAGGCCACGGCATCCATGGCGGTCAGCGAGCGCAGCTGGATCTGCAACACCTGCATCGTCATGACGCGGAACGCCTCGGCCTTCTCGTCCATGTCGGCTGCGGCGCGCTCATCGGCGTCGAACGCCTTCAACGTCTCCAATCCCTGCATATTGTCCAAGAACGCGGCGCCCATATCCGTGTATTTGCCCCAATACCGCTTGAACGCGCGTGCGGCGCTCATCGCCACCACGCCCACCACCAGCACGATCAGCGGGGCGCACGCCAGCAGCACCACGGCGGCGGGGATGTTCACCGGCATCAGCACCGCGAACAGCGTCACCGGCGCCAGCACCGCATAGAACAGCTGCGGCAGGAACAGTTCGAAGAAGCTCTGGATTTGGTCGATGCCCTCACCCGCGGACTGCACCACGTCGGACGTGCGCACACGGGAGGAATACGACGGCCCAAGCGCCAGCATCTTGCGGTATAGGCGTTCGCGCAACGCCAACTTCACGCGTTCGGCCGCCTCGGTGCCGAAGGATGCGGCGGAGCGTGACGTCAGGTACTTGACCACGCAGACCGTCAGCAGCACCAGCAACGCCAGCAGCAGGTTGGACGTCGGCATGACCACGTCCAGCCCCTGGGCCGTCCAGATGGCGCACTGCAGCACGCTGACCAGCAGGTTCGCCATCATGAACGCGAACAGCACGTCGGCCAGCAGCGACAGCCACAGGGCCACCACCTTGGCGGCCACCAGCTTGCCGATGCCCGGAGTCAGGGAAAACAGGCGTTTGTCGAACACTGCGCACCTCATTTCTGCAACTCCTTGCCACCCTAACGGAATCGGCGGGCACGCGCCAGACCCAGTTTCCCCCATCGGACACATGCTCCGGCGCCCCCGACGATGCATTCGGCATCCGCGTATCCGATATCCGCCGATCGCGGCGGACGCATCGCGTCATGGTCCGGACATTCCCGGCCCTTTGTCGGGAACGTCCAAAGAAACGCGGGAAAACTGTCGTTCCGTGCCAAACCATCCTGGTTACGGTCGCGTAACATGGGATATATAACGCAACATTTCACGCAACCATGCCTATCGCTCCGACGCGGCATCGCAGCCACGCCGCGTGTCCCGGCTGCAACAGCGGGATTATGCGACAGGCGGGCCCGCCGCGACCACACAACACACCATCATCAAGGACCATACATGCTCACCGAATACACCACCCCCGGATCCATCGAGGTCCGCAGCAACGAAACCCTGTACTCCCTGCTCACCCAGCGCATCGAACGCACCGGCGAGGACACGGTCATCGCCACGCGCAAAACCGGTCCCGGCCGCTGGGAGCAGATCACCACCGGCGAATTCCATCGCATGGTGCTGGCCGCCGCCAAGGGCTTCATCGCCTTCGGCATCCGCAAGGGCGACGCGGTCTCCATCTTCTCCCCCACACGCTGGGAGTGGGGCGTGCTCGACTTCGCACTGGCCGCGATCGGCGCGGTGAACGTGCCGATCTATGACACGGACTCCGCCCCGCAGGCCGAACGCATCATCAACGATTCCACGGTCAAGCTCGCCATCGCCGACAACCGCGAACGCTACGACCGCCTGGACTCGGTGATCGACAACTGCCCGACGCTGCAGCGCATCCTCATGCTCGACGGCAACGCGCTCGGCGCGCTCGAAGGTCTGGGCGTGAGCGTGTCCGATGAGGAGCTGGAGGCGCGGATCGCGTCGGTGGGCGCGGACGACCTGGCCACGATCGTGTACACGTCCGGGTCCACGGGCACGCCGAAGGGCGCGGAGCTGACGCATCGCAACTTCCTGAGCATCGTGCGCGCCGGGTTCGCGTGCCTGCCGGAAGTCATCTGGGACGATCATCCGCGGCTGCTACTGTTCCTGCCGCTGGCGCACTGCTTCGCACGGTTCATCGAATACTGCTCGATCGGGTCGGACGACGGCGTGGTCGGCTTCCTGCCGGACACCAAATCGCTGCTGCCGGACCTGCGCTCGTTCAAGCCGACCTATCTGCTGGGTGTGCCGCGCGTGTTCGAGAAGGTGTACAACGCGGCCTCGCGCAAGGCCGGCATGGGGTTCAAGGGACGCGTGTTCCTCAAGGCCGCCGAGTCGGCGCGCGCCTGGTCGCGGATGCAGCAGGCGGGCATCAGGCCCACACCCAAGCAGGTGGCGGAGCATCTGGGGTACGAGGCGTCGGTGTACCGCACGGTGCGCGGCGCGCTCGGCCCGAACATCCGGTATGTGGCCTGCGGCGGCGCGCCGTTGAACGCCGACCTGGCGCATTTCTACTGCGGCATCGGACTGCCGATGATCCAGGGCTACGGTCTGACGGAGACGGCCGCGCCGTTCACCGTGTGCCGTGTGGACGACAACGTGATCGGCACGGTCGGTCAGCCGGCACCGGGCTGCTCGGCGCGCATCTCGGAGGATGGCGAGCTGCAGCTCAAGGGCGCGAACGTGTTCCGCGGCTACCACAACCTGCCCGATAAGACGGCCGAGGTGTTCACCGAGGACGGCTGGTTCAGGACCGGTGACCTCGGGTCGATCGACGACGAGGGGCGCATCACGATCACCGGGCGCAAGAAGGACATCATCATCACCGCCGGCGGCAAGAACGTGTCCCCGATTCCGATGGAGCACACGATGATGGACTGCCCGATTGTGGAGCACGCCGTGGTGGTGGGCGACGGGCGGCCGTTCATTGCGGCGCTGGTCACGCTCGACCCGGAGGGGCTGGCCTCGTGGCTGCCCGCGCAGGGCCTGCCGGCGGATCTGCCGCTGGCCGAGGCGGCGGAGCTGCCGGCCGTGCGTGACTTGGTGCAGGAGTACGTGGACAAGGCGAACGCGATGGTCTCGCGCGCCGAGTCGGTGCGCAAGTTCGCGATCCTGGATACGCAGTTCTCGCAGGACAACGGCTGTCTGACCCCGTCGCTCAAGGTGGTGCGGCCGAAGGTGACCACGGTCTTCGCCGACGTGATCGATCACGAGATCTACGGCGGGCGCTAATCGGCGTGTCCGGGAGGTCACCTTCCCGGACACGCCCGGCTTCTCCGGACCCTGACACATCGTGACCGTGATCTATTCACGAAAACGTTGATTTTCCAACGTTCCTCAGTTGCATCAGAGTCACAAATGTGTCAGAGTCCAAAAAAGCCGTCCGGCTGAGGGGATGACAGCCGGACGGCGATGCTTGTTCCGCCGATTAGTGGCGGTTGTTCAGACGGTGCACCATCTCGCTGAGCTCGAGCTCACGCTCGAACTGGCGCGGGGTGGTGTTCTCGTCGATGACGGCCAGCTCGACGCCGGCCATGCGGGCGAAGTCCTCCCACGCCTCACGGCCGACCGAGGTGGTCATGCAGGTGTGATGCGAACCGCCGGCACGCAGCCAGCACTCGGCCGAATCCTTGAGGCTCGGGCGCGGCTGCCACAGGGCGCGGGCGCACGGCAGGGCCTTGAGGGACCCCTCCGGCTCGACCACGTCGACCACGTTCATCAGCAGGCGGAAGCGCTCGCGCATGTCGGCCATCGAAACCACGACCGCATCCTTCTTCGGGGCGGCGGTGAACACCAGACGCACCGGATCGGCCTTGCCGCCGATGCCGAGCGGGTGGATCTCCAGGCACGGCTTGGCGATGGTGCCGATGGACGGCGAGACCTCCAGCATGTGCGCGCCCATGTTCATCTCATGGCCGGGCACGAAGTTGTAGGAGTAGTCCTCCATCAGGGAGGCGCCGCCGTCCAGGCCGTAGCCCATCACGGCGCCGATGCGCACCAGCACGGCGGTCTTCCAGTCGCCTTCGGCGGAGAAGCCGAAGCCGTACTCGGACGGGAAGCGCTGCGGGCCTACGCCCGGCAGCTGCGGCAGAGCGCCCAAGTCCTCGAAATTGTCCACGCCGGCGGTGCAGCCGTTGGCGTTCATCATGTTGATCATCGCGGCCTCTTCCTTGGCGGCGATGAACAGCGAGTCGTACTTGGCGTCGAGCAGCTCGGGGGCCACGTCGTACTTGGCCTTGTAGTCCTCGATGATGGCCTTGACCTGGTCGTCCTTGACGGCCTCGTAGGCGGCGACCAGCTCGTTGACGGCCCAGGTGTTGATCGAGGCGCCGAACACGCGCTCGGCCTCGGTCTTGTCGCCCTCGGTGACGGCCACGTTGCGCATGTTGTCGCCCCAGCGCATGACCTTCATGGTGTTGGAGGCATCCCAGCCGGCGCAGGCACGGGTCCAGGTGGCGATCTTCTCGGCCACCTCGGGGTCGGTGTAGTGGCCGACCACGATCTTGCGGTTGATGCCCAGGCGGGAGACGATGTACCCGAACTCACGGTCGCCATGGGCGGCCTGGTTCAGGTTCATGAAGTCCATGTCGATGGTCTCCCACGGGATCTCCATGTGATGCTGGGTGTTCAGCTGCAGCATCGGCTTGGTGAGCACTTCCAGGCCGCGGATCCACATCTTGGCCGGGGAGAAGGTGTGGCACCAGGTGATCACGCCGATGACGTTCGGGTTGGCCGAGGCCTCGACCATGAACTGCTTGACGCCGTCGGAGGACTTCAGCGTGGGCTTGAGGACGATCTTGACCGGAATGGTGCCGGTGCCGTTCAGGTAGTCGACGATCTCGGTGGACTGCTCGGCGACCTGGCGCAGCGCCTCCTCGCCGTACAGGTCCTGCGAACCGACGCCGAACCAGACTTCCTTGCCCTCGAACGGATTTGCCATAACCATAGTGATATGTTCCTTTGTTGTATTGGTTGGGTTATTTCGATGCGTATATCAGGCCGGTCGCCGCGGCGCTGTACTGACGTCCCCTTATCGACCGACCGGCAGCACTGGCGCGATGCGTGCGGCATCCGTGCCGCAGCAGGCGAAGGCGTACAACGGTACGTCGAACCTGCTGCGGTACGGATGACGCTCCATCGCGTCAGTGCTGCCCGTAGACGTTCTGGTAGCGGTCGTTAAGCTTGTCGATGTCCTCCTGCGGGATCGGGATGATGTCGCCGAGCTGGCGGGCGGCCCACATGGTGTGGGCGACCTCCTCGGTCATGGCGGCGGCCTTGACGGCGGACTCGGCGTCCTTGCCGATGGTGAACGGGCCATGGTTCTGCATGAGGACGGCCGGGGACTTCGGGTACTTCTTGAGCGTCTCGACGACGCCCTCGCCGATCGCCTCGGAGCCGATGAGACGGAACGGGCCGACCGGCACCTCGCCGCCGAACTCGTCGCCCATCATCGTCAGGCCGCACGGGATGTTCTGGCCGGTGGCGGCCCACGCGGTGGCGTAGGTGGAGTGCGTGTGCACGACGCCGTACACGTCCGGCATGTTGCGGTAGATGTAGCAGTGGGAGGCGGTGTCGGAGGACGGGGCCTCGGAGCCGTCGACCACGTTGCCGTCGAGGTCGCAGACGACCATCGAGCTCGGGGTCAGGTATTCGTAGCGCAGGCCGGAGGGCTTGATCACCATGAGGTCGGCGGTGTGCAGACGCTGGGAGACGTTGCCGGCGGTCCACACGACCAGGTTCCACTTGATGAGCTGGTCGTGCAGCGTCGCGACGACCTCGCGCACCTGCTTGACTTCGGCCCGGACTTCGGGACCGTAATCAGCCAATGTTGCCATATTGTGTTTCCTTTCTAATTGATCAGGTCTGGATCAGGTCTTGGGTTGGGGCGTCAGTCCTCAAGCGGGATCGCCGCGATGGCGGCGTGCTCGATCGGCAGGCCTGCGCGGAAGCGGGCGAAGAAGTCCTCGAAGCCCTCCACGTCCTTCTCGTCCGGGATTTCGGTGACCGACTCGGCGTCCGCGAACACGCGGTTGTCCAGGTAGTCGGCCAGGTCCTCGTCGGCGTGCCACAGGTAGTCGCCGAGCACGGCCATGCCCCAGGCGCCGCCTTCCGCGGCGGTGGCCATGACCTTGATCGGGGTGTCGAACGCGGCGGCGAGGATCTTCTGCGCCACCTTGGGGGTGGTGAAGATGCCGCCGTGACCCACGAGGGAATCGACCTGGACGTGCTCGTCCTTGGTCATGACGTCCATGCCGATCTTGACCGGCGAGAACGCACCGAACAGCTGCGCGCGCATGAAGTTGCCGAGGCTCATGCGGGCCTCGGGCTTGCGGGCGAACAGCGGGCGGCCTTCGGGCAGGCCGGCCAGGAACTCGCCGGAGCGGAACGGGTAGTTGAGCAGGCCGCCGCAGTTGGCGTCCACGTCGTCGGCGATGGCCGCGCGGAACAGCGTGCCGTACAGCGTGCCCGCGTCGACCGGGTGGCCAAGGGCCTCGGCGAACTGGCCGAACAGGCCGACCCAGGCATTCAGGTCGGAGGTGAAGTTGTTCGCGTGGCTCATGCCGGCCAGGTCGCCGGCCGGGGTGGTGACCAGGTCGACCTCCGGGTGCAGGGCCTTGAGCTTGCCCTCAAGCACGACGGTGGCGAAGATGGAGGTGCCGGCGGACACGTTGCCGGTGCGCTTGCGCACGGAGTTGGTGGCCATCATGCCGGTGCCGGCGTCGCCCTCCGGCGGAGCCAGCGTGATACCCGGCTGAAGCGTGCCGGTCGTGTCGAGCAGTCTGGCGCCTTCCTCGGTGAGTTCGCCGGCCGGCGTGCCGGCGACCAGCGGCTCGGGCAGCAGGTCCTCGAGCTTCCACGGCTGCGCGGCGACTTCGGGCAGCGCGTTGAACCGGTCGATGAACGCGGTCTCCCACGTGTGGGTTTCAGGGTCGATGGGGAACATGCCCGAGGCGTCGCCCACGCCGAGCACCTTCCTGCCGGTGAGCTTCCAATGCACGTAGCCGGCCAGCGTGGTGAAGAACGCGACCTTGGAGACGTGCTCCTCGTTGTTGAGCACGCACTGGTACAGGTGGGCGATGGACCAGCGCTCCGGAATGTTGTACTGGAACAGTTCGGAGAGCTTCTCGTGCGCCTCATGGGTATTGGTGTTCTGCCAGGTGCGGAACGGCACGAGCAGTTCGCCATCCTTGTCGAACGCCAGATAGCCGTGCATCATGGCCGAGAATCCGATGTGGCCGATGCGGGTGAGCTTTTCGCCGTAGGCGGCCTCCACGTCGTTGGACATCTCGGCGTAGGCGGTTTGCAGCCCCTTCCAGATCTCCTCGAGCGTGTAGCTCCACAGGCCGTTCTCCAAATGGCTGGCCCAATTGTAGTCGCCGGAGGCGATGGTGCGGTAGGTGTCGTCGATGAGGACGGCCTTGATTCGCGTGGAACCGAACTCGATGCCGAGCGAGGTCTTGCCCGCGCGGATCTTCTCCGCGATCGCGGCAACCTGATCGGAATCGTTCTGCATTACTGCCATGGTGGTGGACTCCTTACCCTGCCCGGCCGGCCCGTACCGTCCGCTGCACTGCTGTTGTCGTGAACGCTAACAGTCGCCTTCATCGGCCAGTGTTAGCGCTCACAATTTGTAGTGCCGATTATACGCGCCGACACCTCGAATCTCAACCCGGCGAGTGTCTTGTTTCATCGTTGTAAATTTCGATTGCCAAGCGCCGCAACCCCGTGTCGTCATGACGGCCGACAGCCGCGTCGACGTCAGTGCGCGGCCGGGCCCAGCGAACTGCGCAGCATCACCTTCGCCGGCACCAGCCCCACGCCGTGCGAAGCCGCCGCGAACGCCGGCTCCGGCCCCTCGCCCAGCAGATGCAGCACCTGCTTCATCGCGGCCACGCCCAACTGCTCGAAATCGGGGCGCACCGTGGTCAACGGCGGCAGCATGTTATCCATCGCAGGCATATCGTCGAAGCCCACCAGGCTCACATCATGCGGAATCCGCAGCCGATGCTCGTGCAGCGCGCGCATCACGCCTACCGCCTGACTGTCATTCGCCGTCACCACCAGCGACGGCAACGCGGCGCCATGACTGCCGAAATCCTCAAGCACATGGTTCATCCGCGTATACGCCTCGGCCGACTCCCAGGACTCACACTGCTCGACCACGCACTCCACGGCATGCTCCGCACACAGCTGCCGCCACGCCGCCAGTCGCGTCCCCGCATCGCGCCACTCCTGGGGACCGGCGAAATACAGCGCGCGACGATGCCCGTATTCCACGACCAGCCGCATCACCTCGGCCATCGCCCCCCACTGGTCGATGCCCACCAGCGCCACCTTGCGTTGATCCGCGGGACGGATCGCCGCCATGGCGGTGCGGATGTCCACCGCGCCGTGCGTCGAGGTGATCAGCACGCGCGGCTGCTGCACCGGCGCGTGGCAGGCGGCCGAGAACATGGCGTCGGTGGGCGTCAGGAAGATGAACGCGTCCACGTTCTGCTCGTCGAACGTGTCGCACAGCGTCTCGAAATCCTTCTGCGAGCAGAACGCCTCATGCACCAGCATGACGGACATGAACAGCTCATGGGCGCGGGCCATAGTCTCGATCGAGGAGATGGCGGAGATCGGCCCGAAGAAGCGCAGGCCGCCGGCGATCAGGCCGATCGTGCGCGAGCGCTGCGAGGCGAGCGCGCGGGCCGAGTTGCTCGGACGGTACCCCAGACGGTCGATGGCGGCCTGCACCTTGGCGCGCGTGACCTCGGACACGTCCGGGGAATGGTTGATCACGCGGGAGACGGTCTGATGACTCACACCGGCCAGCTTGGCCACTTCAAACATCGACGGACGCTTGCCGCCCCTGCCCTTGGCCACCGTCATCGCGCGGGCTCCTCGGCGATGGCGTCAAGGCGTGCGCGGAAGCGCGGCCAGTCGGTGCGCATGGCCGTCAGCAGCCTGCGGTTGGGCACCTCGTCGATCGGCACCCACTCGATCTCCATGCTCTCGTCGTCATTGGCGCGCGGCATGACCGTGTGGCCGGGCTTCTCGAACGCGAACACGGTGGTGTACGCCCAGTTGCCGTGATCCTCCCGGTAGGCGCCGACCACCTCGATGTCCTCGGGGGTGATGTTCGCCTCCTCGTAGCTTTCGCGCAACGCACCCTCGATGGCGCTCTCACCGTCCGCCGTGGCGCCGCCCGGGATGCCCCAGGTGCCGCCTTCGGCGCTCCACAACGCGCGATGCTGCATCACCACATGCGTCACCTTGCCGGTGACGGCGTCACGACGGGCCAGCAGCACGCCGGAGGCGCCGTTGAGTCCCCAGTGGCGGCGGCCGCAGTCGCAGTCGATCCAACCGTCGCCCGGCTGACGCACGTTCTCCTTGGGCGGCACCGAACCGCTGGCGGAGCTGGTCACGCCGTCGGCTTTGGGTGCGGGATCGTGATCGCCGCGGGCCACGTTCCACAGGTCCGTCCATTCCACACCCAGCTCGCCGGCCAGCCGCCGGGCCAACGGCAGGCTCAGGCCGATGATGCCGTGCGGATCGCCCTCGATGCCGTCGATGAACGCGCCGCCGAAGCCTTCCAGCGTAAAGGAGCCGGCCACCTCCAACGGCTCGCCGGTGGCGATGTAGCGCTCGATGTCGCGGTCGGAGTAATCGCTGAAATGCACGATGGCATGGCTGGCGCCGCGGGCCACGCGCCCGGTGGCGAAGTCAATCAGGCAGTGGCCGGTCCACAGCTCGCCGCTGTGGCCGCGCATGGCTTTGAGCCGTTCGCGTGCCACGTCCGCGCTGTGGGGCTTGCCGTGGCATTCGCCGTTGAACAGGAACATCGAGTCGCAGCCCAGGATCAGCGGGCCGACCGCGGCGGTGGTCAGGCCGTGGATTGCGGAGGCGTTGTTGATGCCGGAACCGTTGACGCCAGTACTACCGGTATCGTCGGCATCGGTGCCGTTGACGCCGGAACCGCCCCTGCCGACGCCATCCGCGGGCGTGTGGATCGGTTCCACGGTTGTGGGCACGTCCACGCCGGAGAAATCGCGGGTGATGTCGGAGGCTTTGCCGCCTGCAGCAACGGGCGCCGGGGACGCGGAAGACGAAGCGGAAGTCGAGACGGCGGTCGGATCGGATGATGAGGGAACCGAACCCGCATCGCCCACCCCCGCGGCCTTGAGCGGATAGGCGGTCACGCGTTCGCCGGTCGCGGCGGCGGCCGCCTCGGCCACGTTCCGGTACGCCTGATATACGGCCTGGGCCTTGGCCTCGGCCAGGATCATGACCCGGTGTCTCACGCTCAGCTCGTCAACGCCCACACCGGCCTGTTCGGCGGCATGCTCCAACGCGGCCGGTTCGTCGACATGCGAGACGCGGATGGTCGGGCACACGCCGGCCGAGTACAGCACATTGCGGCGCGGGACGGACTTCGAGGCAAGGATCAGCGGAATCGTCATACCGCCCACTGTACCGCAACCGCCGTGCGCATGGTCGCCGGATATCGCCGGAGATCGGCGGATGCGCCGCCCGACTCCGGATCCGCCCAGGATATCCGTTCAGCCGCGTTCCACGGTCACGCCGGTGGTATCGATGGGCAGATGCAGCACGCGCCAGTGGCCGGAGGCCAGATCCTCGGCCGCAATGGCGTCGATGGCCTCGCGCGCGTCGCCGTAGTGCAGCACCAGCACGCACGGGCCCGCGCCGGAGACGGCGGCCGCGTAGCCGTGTGAACGGAAACGTTCGATGAGGTTCCATGAAGGTTCCATCAACGCGGCGCGATACGGCTGATGCAGCTTGTCCTGCGTAGCCGTGTACAGCAGGGTGTTCGCCGTGGCCGCGAGCGCGGGCGATGCGGCGGAAACGGAAACGGCAGCGTCCCCGTCGGCGGTGTCCGAGGAGGCGGTGTCCGAGGCAGTGGTGGCCGCGGCCAGCGCCCCGGGGTTCATGGCCGCGGGCAGCAGGCCCACGCGCGAGACGTTGTAGACCGCGTCCCGGTAGGGCAGCGTGGCCGGCAGCGCCTGACGCGCCTTTTCGGTGGAAAGCTCGTAGTCCGGCACAAACACGGCGGCGGTGATGGCCGGGTCGACCGGATAGTTGACGGTGTGGAACCCGCCATGCAGCGGTTCGCCGCCGGGAATCGGCACGGAGCCCACGCCTTCGGCGGTGGAGAAATCCCAGGACACGGTCAGGCCGCCGAACACGGCCGGCGCCACGTTGTCCGGATGCCCTTCGATGGTGGCGGCCAGGTCGAAGATGGCCGAACGGTTGAGCTCGCCCTCCTGCGCGAAGGCGGCGGCCGCCGCGATGCCAGCCACGATCGCCTCGGCGGAGGAACCCATGCCGCGCGCCTGCGGGATGCGGTTGTGCGCCTCAAGCGTGAAGCCGAACCGCCCCAGGCCGAAGGTGCGGCAGGCGCGACGGAAGGTGGAGACCACCAGATGGGTCTCGTCGCGCGGCAGCGTCTGCGCGCCCTCCCCCTCGATGTTCACATGCGCGTCGGTGTCCGCCGGATCGTCGCTCAGCGTGAAGGTGAGTTCGTCGTGGTAGTCCAGCGCCAGACCGACCGTGTCGAACCCCGACCCCAGATTCGCGCTGGTGGCGGGGACGCGGACATGTACGCGACGTGTCACAGGATTCATGACGTGCTCCTTACGAGGGTCGGGGTGGGCTGGTTCCAGGATCGATGGTGAAACGAGAATCGGCCGGACTACCCCCGCTGCCGCATCGTTGCGCCGGCTTGCGGCAGGAGGGGCGACCGTGACGTGGGTTACAGGACGCGCAGGATGGAGGGTTCGCCGGTCACGAAGTCGAGACGGCAGACGGCCTCCACGGTTTCGCGCAGCGTGACCTCGTCGGTCAGGTGGGTCACCAGGCGCAGCTGCTGGAGTTCGCCGGAGTAGCCCGGCTCGTGCAGCGTGGGCTTCAGGTCCTGGTTCACGCCGTTGATCGACACGCCGCGCTTGGCGAACTCCTCCGCGATGGCGGCGAGCACGCCCGGCTTGTCATGGATGACGAAACGCACGGCGAACGCGGCCTTGGAGGCCTCGATCGGGGCCTTGGGCAGGTCGTTGTACAGCGTGATGGCCGGGCCGGTGCAGCCTTGGGCGATGTGGCGGGCCACGGTGACCACGTCGCCGACCACGGCGGAGGCGGTGGGTGCGCCGCCGGCGCCGCGACCGTAGAACATGAGGTCGTCGGCGGCCTCGGCCTTGACGAACACGGCGTTGAAGCTGCCGTGCACGGAGGCCAGCGGATGGTTCTCATCGATCAACGCCGGGTAGACGCGCGCGGAGACGCCGGCCTCGCCGTTCTCCACCACCGCGAGCAGCTTGACCACCTTGTGTTCGGCAGTGGCCGCGGCGATGTCGTCCGCGGTGACCTTGGTGATGCCCTCCACGGTCACGTCGTCGATGCCGATGTTGGTGTGGAAACCGAGCGTGGCCATGATGGCGGCCTTGTTCGCCGCGTCATGCCCCTCGATGTCGCCGGTCGGATCCGCCTCGGCGTACCCCTTGGCCTGCGCGTCCTTGAGCGCCACATCGAAGTCGAGGCCCTTGGTGGTCATCTCGTCGAGGATGTAGTTGGTGGTGCCGTTGACGATGCCGAGCATGCTGGTGACCTTGTCCCCGACCAGCGATTCGCGCAGCGGGCGCACGATCGGAATCGCGCCGCCGACCGCGGCCTCGAAGTAGATGTCCACGCCCTTGGCTTCGGCGGCCTGGTAGATCTCGGGGCCGTACTTGGCCAGCAGCGCCTTGTTGGCGGTCACCACGGACGCGCCGGATTCGATGGCGGCCAGCACGAAGGTGCGCGCCGGTTCGAGTCCGCCGATCAGCTCGACGACGATGTCGGCGTTCGTGGCCACGGCCATGGTGTCGCTGGTCAGCAGCGACCGGTCGATCCAGGGGAAGTCGACCTCGTCCGGATCCAGACAGGCCACGCCGACGAGTTCGATGTCCCGGCCGATGCGCTGGGAGAGTTCGTCCCGCTGTTCCACCAGCAGACGCGCGGTCTGCGATCCGACGGTGCCCGCGCCCAACAGTCCGACGCGGATGGGGGCTTCATTATGCTGTGCCACGAGTGTCCTTCCCTAGCGATGACGGGTGTGTACTGCCATCCTACGGAACGCCGCCGATTTACCGGGCACGCGTCTCATACTTCCGCCGCCCGGGCACGGATGCGCACCGGGCGGCGGGGATACGGAATGAACCAGTGGTACGGGAAACAGCCGATGGCAAGGGAGACAGCCGGCGACTCAGCTCACATCCAACGCGAGCAGATCGTCCACGGTCTGCCGGCGCAGCATCACATGCGCGCCGGAAGCGGACACGGCCGCGACCGCCGGGATCAGCGCCTGGTTGTAGTTGCTGGCCATCGTGCGGCCATATGCGCCGGTGACCGGCACGGCCAGGACGTCGCCGCGCTTCAAGTCCCTGGGCAGTCGGCATTCGTGCACGATGATGTCGCCGGATTCGCAGTGCATGCCGACGACGCGGGCGAGCATCGTATCCACCGACCCCTCACGGTTCGCCAACCGCGCCGTATAGTCCGCGCCGTACAGCGCCGGACGGATGTTGTCGCTCATGCCGCCGTCCACGGACACGTACACGCGTTCGTCGATCGGCTCGCCCGCCGCATCGGTCGTGCCTTCCGGCAGATGCACGGGCTTGATCGTGCCGACGCGGTACAGCGTCACGCCGGCCGGGGCCACGATCCAGCGGCCGGGTTCGAAGGAGATCACCGGCGCGGGCATGCCGAGCGCGCGATTGACGGCGGTCACCGCGTCGGACAGGCGGTGCAGCTCCACGTCGATATCCATCGAATCCTCGCCGTCGGTGTACGCCACCGAGTAGCCGCCGCCCAGATCGACCTCGGGCAGCGTGTAGGCGTCGGTGGCGTAGAAGGTCTTGCGCAGCAGCATCATGCGCTTGGCCGCCTGCACGAACGCGTCCGCGTCGTGGATCTGCGAGCCGATATGCGAGTGGATGCCGACCAGTTCCAGATCGTCGCCGTGCGCGAGGATGTCCTTGAGCACGGCCAGCGCCGGACCGTCGGCCACGGTCTCCATCGCCTCGGCGAGCGCCCGGTCGGCGGGGTTGATGTCTTCGGCGCGCAGGTCGTACGGGTAGCGCACGTCGTAGCGCAGGGCGCGGTCGTCGGATTCGACCGGTTTGACGAGGACGTTCGCGCCGGCCGGCGTGATGCCGTCGAGGTCGTCGAGGATGGCCAGTACCGACGCGTCGGCGCCGGCCGGCAGCAGCGGCACGCCGAACTTCTGGTCCTCGTGCGCGGTGGAGATGAACTCGTGGCCGCCCGCGTGGATGCCGGCGGTCACGCGCAGCATGACGCGGGCGCGTTTGCCGAGCCGGCGGGCGATGGCGGCGATGCGGGCCGGCTCGTCCGGGGAGTCGACCACGATCTTGGCGAAGCCCTGTTCGATGGCGAGCGCGATCTCCTCGTCCGACTTGTTGTTGCCGTGCAGCACCAGGCGGCGTCCGGCGGCGCCGGCGGCGAGCGCGATGCGCATCTCGCCCATCGAGCAGGTGTCCACCAGCATGCCCGCCTCGGTGACGATCCGGACCACTTCCTTGGACAGGAACGCCTTGCCGGCGAAGCTGACGTGCGTGGTGGTGTTGTGGAACGCGTCGGCCGCGGCGCGCACGAACCGGCGGGCTCGGGCGGCCACTTCGTCGGTGTCGATGAGGTACAGCGGAGAGCCGAACTCATCGAGCAGGCTCGATGCGGTGCGCCCGTGGAAGGTCAGTTCGCCGTTGGCGTCGAGCGCCGTGGCCTCGGGCCAGATCGGGGTGATTGCCATATCTTCTCCAACTCATGTTACGTTGCGGCCGTACGCCGACATTGGCTGGTGGTATCGGCGTACGTGCCGTATATGCGATTGCGCCGCCCGCGGATCGGTGTCCGTCGGACGGCGCATCGCGATTGTTACATCCGCTCGGGTGCCTCGACGCCCAGCAGGTCCAGGCCGGCGGCGATGACGATGCGCACGGCGTCGTTGAGCTTCAGACGCGCGGCGGCGCGGGCCGGCTCCGGGTTCTTGGCGATGCGCAGCGCCTCGCGGGCCGCGTCGTCCTGACGCTCCTCCGGGTCGGTCAGGGCCATCGGGACCACGCGCTCCACGTTGTACCACTTGTGGTACGTGGCGGCCAGGTCCTCCAGATAGTGGGCCACGCGGTGCGGGGCGCGCAGGTCGCCCGCCAGCGAGAGCAGCGCCGGCCACTGGGCGAGCGCGGCGAGCACCTCGCCGTCGGCCTCGGTGTCCAGCAGCGCCAGGTCCGCGCCCTCGTGGGTGATGCCGGCGTCGGCCGCGTTGCGGTCCACGTTGCAGGCGCGGGCGTGCGCGTACTGCACGTAGTACACCGGGTTCTCGTTGGTGTGCGAGGCCAGCAGATCCAGGTCGATGTCCACCGGGGTGTTGTAGTCGGTGCGGGCCAGCGAGTAGCGGGCCGCGTCCACGCCCACGGCCTCCACCAGGTCGTCGATCGTGACCACGTTGCCGGCGCGCTTGGACATGCGCACGGGCTTGCCATCCTTCATCACGTTGACCAACTGGCCGATGAGGATCTGCATGTTCCGGCCCGGCTCGTCGCCGAACGCGGCGCACATGGCCATCATGCGGCCGATGTAGCCGTGGTGGTCGGCGCCGAGCATGTAGATGGCCACGTCGGCGGGGTTGGACTCGCGGTGGCGCTTGTTGCGGTAGTAGGCGATGTCGGCGGCGAAGTAGGCGTAGTTGCCGTCGGACTTGACGATGACGCGGTCCTTGTCGTCGCCGTGGTTGGTGGAGGCGAACCAGGTGGCGCCGTCCTTCTCGTAGATGTCGCCGCGTTCGCGCAGGTCGGCGATCGCGCGCTCGACCTCGCCGTCCTCGTACAGGCTGTTCTCATGGAACCAGACGTCGAAGCTCACGCGGAAGTTCTTCATCGACTCGCGGATCTCGGCGAACATCATCGGCACAGCGCGCTTGCGGAACTCCTCGCGCTGCTGCGAGTCGCCCTCGCCGAGCGGGTTGCCGTCGGCGTCCACGCCGCCGTCCACGCGCGGCAGGTTCAGCACGTCCACGCCGTCGGCCTTGGCCTCGTCGATCACACGCTGGGCGATCTCGTCGATGTATGCGCCCTTGTACCCGTCGGCCGGGCATTCCTCGCCGTGGGCGGCGGCCACCAGGGACTTGGCGAAGCGGTTGATCTGCTCGCCGTGGTCGTTGAAGTAGTATTCGCGCACCACCTTGGCGCCGTTGGCCTCCAGCACGCGGGCCATCGAATCGCCGACGGCGGCCCAGCGGGTGCCGCCGATGTGAATCGGTCCGGTGGGGTTGGCGGAGACGAACTCCAGGTTCAGCGTCTCGCCGCCCAGATGATCGTTCCTGCCGAACGCGGCGCCCTCGGACAGGACCTTGTCCACCACGGCCGCGGCGGAGGCGGAGTCGAGGGTGATGTTGATGAAGCCGGGCCCCGCCACCTCCACGGATTCGACGCCTTCGGCGTCGGCGAGCGCGGCCGCGAACGGCTCGGCCAGATCGCGCGGCTTCATGCCGGCCTTCTTGGCCAGCTGCATGGCGATGTTGGACGCCCAATCGCCGTGCGCGCGATCCTTCGGGCGCATGACGGTCAGCTTGTCCACGGGCGGAATCAGGTCATCGGTCAGATCGCCCGCCTTGCCTTGCGCGACAAGGTCATGGGCGATGGCGGAAATCAGTTCACTCAACGCTTCTGGACTCATGGTATCCAAGGATACCGGGCGGCCTGACAGCGCAAACGCCCGCAGGCGCACGGCGGCGTCCACGGGCGTATCGGGTCGGATCTGGTCGAATCGGACGGTCCTGTCGGAGCGATCGGACGTCACAGGGCCGCGATCGCGTCGATCTCGACGAGCGCGCCCTTGGGGATCTCGTTGCCGCCGAACGCGCAGCGGGCCGGCTTGACCGAACCGGTGAACACCTCGGCGTAGCGGGCGTTGACCTCGGCGAAGTCGTCCACGTTCTTCAGATAGATGGTGGCGCGCACCACGCGGGTCATGTCGGTGCCCGCGGCGGCCAGAATGCTGGCGATGTTCTTCAGCGACTGGGCGGCCTGCTCGCCGGCGGTCTCGCCGGCCAGTTCGCCGGTGGCCGGGTCGATGCCCAACTGGCCCGAGACGAATACGAAGTCGTTGGCCTTGACGGCCTGGCTGTACGCGCCCAGCGCGGCGGGGGCGGATGCGGTGGCGATCTCTTCGATGGGTGCGGTCATGGTTGCTCCTTTACGACGATGAGCCGGCGTGGGACGCACGCCGGGATTGAAGTCACGATATCATCACGCGCCTCCGGCATCATCTCCTCTTCCGCATCCCGGCCACCGACGAAATCGTGACTGTGATCCGTCTCGGCCTCATCCCATTATCCAAAACGTTGAGATTCCAAGGATATCAAGGATATGAAGCGATATGGCACGGTCACGAAGCTGCACAGTCACACGGGAACGCGCTTCGACCCGGGACGAAGCCGCACGGATATGACGAAGCCCCGTCCCGATTGGGATGGGGCCAGCGCAGTGGGCCCGATGAGGTTCGAACTCACGACCTTCTGTTCCGGAGACAGACGCTCTATCCACTGAGCTACGGACCCGTGCCCCTCTACTTTACACGCCGGCATGACTTCCGCGCGTCTTCTAACATCGGCGAGTCTCCCCAAACCCCGTCCGATATCCGGACATATCGTAAGATTGCCGGAATTCCGCGGCGTTTCGCACTAGACTGGGTTCATGGATGATTTCGAGTATGAGCGTCGCTTCTTCTGCCGCGAAATGCCGCCCCAGCTCGACGATGGCGACGCACCGACGCTGATTGTACAGAGCTATTACGTGCACTCCGACAACTATGCGCTGCGCATCCGCCTGAAAACCCGCAGGACACGCATCCCCATGGACCGAAGCACCGACCCGCTCGACGTGCTCGACCGCTGCCGCGACCTGTTCTCCCAAGCCTTCGTCACCATCAAGGGCCCGGCCGTGGGCGGCACGAGGTACGAGGCGGAACGGGAGATCGATACGCGCATCGCCGTCGAACTCGTCAAGCGCGGCGGCGATATCATCATCAAGAACCGCTACTCCGTGTGGATCGATGAGGACGGGTGGAACATCGACGTGTTCGGCGGCCCGAACGCCCCGCTGGTCATCGCCGAAGCGGAACGCAGCGGACCGGTCACCAACCTGATCATCCCCTCGTTCTGCATCACCGAGGTCACCGATCAGGCGCGATTCTCCAACGACGGACTGGCGTCCAAACCGTACTCGGCCTGGGAGGACGAGTTCGAGCGGGAGCTGGCCGAACGGGGTCCGCAATTCCAGCAGATCTTCGGACGCAACCGCATGCGTCATACGGTGCGCTGACGCCCGCATCACTCACCAGAGAAAAGCACCCGAAAGGCTCCGTCCCAGTTGGCCGCGCGGCGACCGGAGACGACTCTCCCAAAGGGCCGGAAATCGGTCAAAGGATGGATTAGTACAGCAGCGTGGCCAGACGGCGACGGGCACGCTTGAGGCGTTCGTCTGACGGATCGGGGATGGCGAAGTATTCCAGCAGACGCACGCGCACCGTCTCCATCTGGTCCCGGTGCCCGGCCGCCAGATAATCCAGCAGTCGATCGAACGCATCCTGGATCTGCCCGCCAATCATATCGATATCGGCCACGGCCATCTGCGCGTCCACATCCTCCGGATGATCCGCGGCGGCGGCACGCACCTCGCGCACATCGGCGTCCGCGGAACGAGCCAGCAGCAACGCCTTCGCACGTTCGCGCGCGGCCAGCGCATCGTTCGGGTCGGCTTCCAGCACCGTGCTGTACGCGGCCGCGGCACCGGCGTAATCGCCCTCCATCGCCAGACGATGGGCCTGTTCGTGCTCCGGCGGCACCGTCTGCTCCGGCGACGGGGTCTGCTCGGCGTCCGGATCGCCCGAATACGGCGCCGTGCCGGTCACGCCCGCCTGCTGCGCCACCTGCACGATCTTCGGCAGCACCTCATCCACGATCTGCTGCATCTCCTGATCCGACGGCACCCCCTGCAGCAAGGGCATCGGCCGCCCGTTGATCAGCGCGAACAGGGCCGGCGCCCCCTGGATGCCGAACGCCTGAGCCACCGCGGGGAACGAGGCCACGTCGATGCGGGAGAGCTGCAGCTGGCCGTTCATCGCGTTCACCGCGTCGCCCAGGGCCTTGGCCATCGGGAAGAGGCGATCGTCGGTCGGCAGCCACAGCAGCAGCAGGATCGGGAACGTGGCCGAGGTCTGCACCATGGCCTGGAACGTGTTCTCCGTGGTGTCGATCACGTACCCACCGGCCGCAGGCGCGCCTCCCGCCTGCCCCGGTTCGGCCGTGACCTGATGCTTCAACGCCTCCAGATCCACCGCGCCCGCCAGGGACACACCCGGGTTGAACTGCCGCTGCTGACCTGCCATCGTGCCTCCAAACTCGAAGAACCGTACTGATTCACAACTTACTCCATCGCGCCGCCAAGAATCGTACGGTTCCCCGACGGCATAGCGGCCGTGTCGCTATATGGGACGGACGATTCCCGCGGCGGCAGGCGACGCCCGAAGGCGGTCGAGATATGGTCGACCCCCGCACGCCGGCGGGGTTCGATCGGCAACAATCAGTCGGAATCAGATCGCCTCGACCTTAATCGGTTTGCGTTCCGCGCCGACCGCCGTGATCGGTTCCCCGGAATCCTCCGGCGGCACGTACAGCGCCACGATGTTGACGTATGTGACCTTCATCGTGCTTGTGGCGGTGCCGTCGCCGAACAGGGCCTGCTCCTCGTCCGAGGCGGGCAGCGATTCGCGGCCGTCGCCCGCGGCGCGAGTCCATTCGGAGTTGATCTGCGCCACCACCAGATCGCCGCCGTCGCTCGACCGCATGATCTTGATGGCGTCCGGGACCACGGTGAACGTCTGCGTCTGCGTGCCGTTGTTGCGTTCCATGCCCTCCTGCACGGTCTGTGCCACCGAGGCGATGGTCTGGCGCAGCGAATCGTCCGCGAACTGGTCGGCGAACTCGCTGTTCGCCCCGTTCTGCAGCACGTCGGCGTATCGTTCCACGGCCTCCTGCGGTGTGGCCACCAGGCCCGTATCATTCGGCAGACCCATCTGGGTGCCGATCTCGGGCACGGTGAACCGCGGCAGCTGGGCGCCGGCGAACAGACGGGCCACGCCCCACAGCTTGTAGTTCTGACGCGGCGAATCTTGCGTGAACACCAGCAGACGCTGCGACTGCTGGTCCTCGGTGGTGGTGGTGATCGTGTACACCGTACGCGGCCATCCGGAATCGACGGGAATCACCGTCTGCATCATGTCGGAGGGGATCGTGTTGGTCTTGTCCAGACCGCCGGTGGCCTTGCCCACCGTGATCGCGCTGTTGCGCACGTCCAGCATCGGCCCGGTCACGCGCGCCGACAATCCGTCGCCGCTCATATTCTGCGAGGCCTGATCCAGCGTCTCCAGGATCGAGGCGCGGATCTTGCTCTCCTGCTCCTCGGTCAGATCGGGAATCTGGTCCACATCGGCCGGCGCCGCCTGCGGTTCGGGAATCCGGCCCTCGCACGCGCCCAATCCCAGCGTCAGCCCCAACGCCGCAACCGCAGCCAGCAGCTTCGTGATTCGTGAACGCATATCACTCCCCTTCCTTGGCATCGTCGTTTTCGCCGACCTCGGACGATTCGGTCTCGGACGATTCGGCCTCGGGGGCGCTCTCCTGGGCAAGGCGCGCGAAGTACGCCGCCAACTCATCGGGGGAGATCACCGAGGTCTGTTCGCCAGCCCCCTCGTCTCCGGACTGCTCCGAGGACCGCATCTGATCCGACACCAGGTTTCGGGCCGCGGGGTCGACGATGTTCGGCCCTTCGACCTCAGACTGTTCGACCTGTTCGGCCGTTCTGCCGCGTCCGTGCCTACGGCGGCGAGCGCGACGGCTTTCCGGCTCCGCCACGGCGTTGCCCGGCCCCATGCCCTCCGTCGGCTCTTCGGCTTCCGCCTCGGCGGCTTCCGAAACCGCTTTGCGGCGCTTGTGCGGCGACATGGCGAACACCGATGCGCACAGCACCGCCAGCACCACGCAGATACCGCCGGCGAAGTAGAACGGCATCGCGAAATCGGGCACGCTCTGGCGCACCCAATCCATGGTCACGGTGGCGGAGGCGTCGTCCTCTCCCAGATCCACCAGAGCGACACGGGACGCATCCTCATCGGTTGTCTTCAACGTGACGGCACCCGTATCGCAAGACACGGTGGTCCACATGTCAGAATCGGCGAACGCCACATCGCCTTCGCCGGACAGATCCGACCCCTGGGCCTCGGCGTCGGTCACCGACAGTGCGGTCCACTCGCTCAGTCCGGTCACGCGGACGTAGGGGTTGCCGGAAATCCAGCCGGTGATGTCCTTCATCGATCCCTCGGCCACACACACCGTGGCCTCGGCATTCTTGCTTTTCACCGTCATCGACACCCGGTCATCGACCAACCCCAGTACGCCGGGATCGGTGACCACGTAGCGCGTGCCGGAGACCGTGGCCGTGGCCACGATCTCGCGGCTGGGTTTCCAGATCGTGGCGTTCAGCACACCGAGCACAACGCAGGCCACGGCGATCAGCCCGAAGATGGGCGTGACCACGCCCCGCATGATCTTGGCATGGCGGGTCGGGCCGGCCGGGGTCTGCGGCTCTTCTTGTTCACGTTCTTCAACAGTCATAGCAATGCCCATTCTACCGTTAGCCCATAACCCTTTGCTCGGAAAGGACTGGAAATCAGGGTGAGGCGCTAGTGTTGGTGCCATGCATATGAAGACATCGATTTCCCTGTTCGGCAAGCTGCTCGCGGCGCTGTGCGCGCTGGTCATGTGCGCCACGCTTGCGGCGTGCAACGGCGGCGACCAGGCCGAGGGTTCCAATGATTCCAACGATTCGAGCGATTCCTCGCAGTCGTCCGCCGACGCGTTGAAGGATCTGCCGCAGATCGCCGGACTGGTGGCCGAGGGCGAGCCCGGGCAGAAGCCGACGATCAAGTTCCACGCCCCGATGAGCGTTGAGGACAACGCATACGCGGTACTCCAAAAGGGGAATGGCGACAAGGTCAAGATCGGCAACCGCGTGTGCATGCAGGGCATTGCCATCAACCTCAACGACGGATCCGAGATGGCCAGCTCCTGGGAGAAGAACACCCCCGATTGTTCGACGCTGCTGACCGAGGACACGGTGGCGCAGTATCCGATCTATTCGCTGATCGCCGACTCGACCATCAACACCACCTTTGCGATCGGCTCGAATGATGAAAGCGGTCAGCCGTACGCATGGATATGGACCATCGTCTCCCAATCCACCGATCCGACACGCGCCGAGGGCGAGGCCGTCACCGATATCCCGGCCGATCTGCCGAAGGTCACCCTTGCCAAGGACGGCAAGCCATCGATCGATATGAACGGCCAGGGCGACGTGGACCAGCTGGTGGTGCAGACGTTGATCAAGGGCGAGGGCAAGGAGGTGCAGGAGAGCGACACGGTGCGGGCGCACTACACCGGCTGGCTGCTGGACGGCACGCAGTTCGACTCGTCCTGGGACCGCGGCGAGCCCTCCGACTTCTCGCTCGACAGCGTGATCGACGGCTGGCAGCAGGGCCTGACCGGGCAGACGGTGGGCTCGCAGGTGCTGCTGATCGTGCCTCCCGACCTGGGCTACGGCGATTCCGGCTCCGGGGATACGATTCCGGGCGGTGCCACGCTGGTGTTCGTGGTCGATATCCTGGCGGCGTACTGACATAGGTTCGCACTACCTCGGATAATATGATGAAGAGCCGCGGAATTCCGCGGCTCTTCTCGTTAAACCCTGAAGTGGTGCGAACCGTGTTTCAGAACAACCTGATCTCGTCCGAGTCGGTGCCCTTCATCTCGTCGTAATCCAGAATCAGGCACTCGAAGCCGCGGTCCTGCGCCAGCACACGGGCCTGCGGGGTGATGGTCTGCGCGGCGAAGATGCCCCGCACCGGAGCCAGCAGCGGATCCCGGTTGAGCAGTTCGCAGTACCGCGTCAGTTGCTCGACGCCGTCGATGCCGCCATGCCGCTTGATCTCGATGGCCACATGCCGGCCCTCCGCGTCCACGGCCATGATATCCACCGGGCCGATGGCGGTCGGGTATTCGCGGCGCACCAGTTTGGCGCCCTGACCGATGCGCTCGATTTGTTCGGCCAGATAGCGCTGCAGATGATCCTCCACACCGTCCTTGACCAGACCGGGATCCTCGCCCAGGTCGTAGGATTCGTCGCTGTAGATGTGCTGGAGCGTGACCTCCAGGATGTCGCTGGACTTGTCCGAGCAGACGCGCAGCATCTTCTCCGGGGCGGCGGTGTCCACATCGGCGTCCGCGCCGGCCGGCGTAATCTCCTTGATCGTGCAGGGCGCGGCCATCCAATTCAGCGGCTTGTACGAGCCCAGCTCGGAGAAGATGAGCAGGCTGTTGTCGGCCTTGATCAGTAGCACGCGCCTGGCCAGCGGCAGGGACGCGTTCAGACGGCCGGAATATTCGGCGGAGCAATCGGCAACTATGATTCGCACAAGCCACCACCATACCCCATGCCGCGCCCGGCCACTTCGCGACTGCGGAAAGTGCGCGGGGAACAGGCGGTCCTGTAACGAATCGGCCCCTCGCGCAAGCGTTGTGCGCGAGGGGCCGATATACGGGGATGTTGTTGGCGTTCTATTCCGCTTCGGACTGCTCTCCGGCGCGGCGGACCACGTCACGACCTCGTTCCACGGCGACCGTGAGCTTGTTCGAGTCGAACGAGATGAACCCGTCGGTGACCTCGAACTCGTGCTTCTCGTCGTTCATGTCGGTGACCGTGACCACGCCCTCCTTGAACAGGGTCAGGATCGGCTGGTGGTCCGGCAGGATGCCCATCGCACCCTCATATGCGGGAATGACGACGGACTTCGCCTGCCCCGCCCAGACCGGATGGTCGGCGGCGACGATGTTCACCTGCATGCTCGAAGTGGCCATCACGCACCAAACTCCTTCTGCATATCGTGCCAGCGACGCTCAAGGTCGTCGATGCCGCCGATGCCCGAGAACGCCTGCTCCGGCACCTCGTCATAGACGCCGTCGCAGATGCGGGTGAAGGCCTCGATGGTCTCCTCCGCGGGCACGTACGAGCCCGGACGACCGGTAAACTTCTCGGCCACGTAGAAGTTCTGGCCGAGGAACTGCTCGATCTTGCGGGCGCGGTTGACGGTGGTCTTGTCCTCCTCGCCGAGCTCGTCGATGCCGATCAGGGCGATGATGTCCTGCAGCTCCTTGTTGCGCTGCAGGATGGCCTTGACGCGGTTGGCGCACTCGTAATGCGCCTGGCCCACGTAGCGCGGGTCCAGGATTCGCGAGGTGGAGGCCAGCGGGTCCACGGCCGGGTAGATGCCCTTGGAGGCGATGTCGCGGGACAACTCGGTGGTCGCATCCAAGTGGGCGAAGGTCGTGGCCGGGGCCGGGTCGGTGTAATCGTCGGCGGGCACGTAGATGGCCTGCAACGAGGTGATCGAGTGGCCGCGGGTGGAGGTGATGCGCTCCTGCAACGAACCCATCTCGTCCGCCAGGTTCGGCTGGTAGCCCACGGCGGACGGCATACGGCCGAGCAGCGTGGACACCTCGGAGCCCGCCTGGGTGAAGCGGAAGATGTTGTCGATGAACAGCAGCACGTCCTGGTTCTGCACGTCGCGGAAGTACTCGGCCATCGTCAGGGCGGTCAGCGGCACGCGCAGACGCGTCCCCGGCGGCTCGTCCATCTGTCCGAAGACCAGCGCGGTCTTCTCAAGGACGCCGGCCTCCTCCATCTCGCCGATCAGGTCGTTGCCCTCACGGGTACGTTCGCCGACGCCGGCGAACACGGAGACGCCGCCGTGGTTCTGGGCCACGCGCTGGATCATCTCCTGGATCAGCACGGTCTTGCCGACGCCCGCGCCGCCGAACAGGCCGATCTTGCCGCCCTGCACGTACGGGGTGAGCAGATCGATGACCTTGATGCCGGTCTCGAACATCTGCGTCTTGGATTCGAGCTGGTCGAACGCCGGAGGATTGCGATGGATGGGCCACCGCTCGGTGACGGTGACCGTCTCGCCTTCCTTCTTGTTCAGGATGTTGCCGGAGACGTCGAAGACGTGCCCCTTGGTCACGTCGCCGACCGGCACCTTGATCGGGCCGCCGGTATCGGTGACGGTGGCGCCGCGCACGAGGCCGTCGGTCGGCTTCAGGGCGACGGTGCGCACGGTGGAATCGCCCAGGTGCTGCTCCACCTCAAGGGTGATCTCGTGCGAGCTTTCGCCTTCGATGCTGCCCACGTTGGCGATGCTCACCTTCAGGGCGTTGTAGATGTCGGGCAGGTGGCCCACCGGGAATTCGACGTCGATAACCGATCCCTGGATGCGGGTCACGCGTCCGGTGATCGACGGTTCCGCCGCCGCTGCCTGGGGAGCCGCTGTGGTCTGATTCTCAGCCATTTCGCGTTCCTACTCTTCCTTTGTGTTCAGCGCGTCGGCGCTGCCGATGATTTCGGTGAGTTCCTGGGTGATCGAGGCCTGACGCGAGGCGTTGAGCTTGCGGGTCAGGTCGTCGATCAGCTTCCGCGCGTTGTCCGTGGCGGTATGCATGGCGTTCTGGCGGCTGGCGGTCTCCGAGGCCGCAGCCTCGAGCAGGCATTCGTGGATGCGGGAGCGGATGTACTTGGGCAGCACCACGTCCAGCACCTCTTCAATGCTCGGCTCGAAGATGTACAGCGGGGAAACGTCCTGCACGGCGTCGACCTCGGGGTCCGTGCCCACCGTGGTCTCGGCCTCGACCAGCTCCACCGGCAGCATGCGCAGCACGCGCACCTTCTGCACCACCATGTTGATGAACTCGGTGTAGACGATGTACAGTTCCGAGACACCGCCCTCCGCAGCCGACCGCATGTACGCGTCCATCAGCGCATTGGAGATCGAGTCGGCGACCTCGACGCCAGGCTTGTCGGTATCGCCCTCCCACGTCTGCACGATGTCGCGGTTGCGGTACTTGTAGTACGTCACTCCGCGGCGACCATACACATAAAGTTCCGGCTGTTTGCCGGCCTCGTCGAGACGGGCGAGCAGCTGCTCGGTCTCACGGATGATCGACGAGGTGTAAGGGCCGGCCATACCACGGTCCGAGGTGAGCGCCAGGACGGCAACCTTGGGGTTGTTCTCCTCCTTGCGCACGATCGGATGCGAGATATGGCCGTGGGCCACCACCGCCTGGACTGCATCGAAGATCGCATCAGCGTACGGCTTCGCCTCCAACGCCACCTGACGGGCCTTGGCGATATGCGAAGACGCGATCATCTCCTGCGCGTTGAAGATCTTCTCAAGCGACGCGGTGGAGGCGATCCTTGACTTGAATGCGAGCTGCGATGCCATGTCTACTTCTTCTCCCCTGCCAGCGGATGCTTGTCCGGATCGTGCTCAGGGCGCTCGGCGTTGGCCACGATGCGCTCCTGCTCGACCGGGGTCGGCTTGACCGGGGCCTGCTTCTTCTCGATCAGCGGCTTGCCGGCGCCGGTCACGAATGTGGCGCGGAAGTCGTCGACCGCCTTATCCAGGGCGGCTTCGGTCTCAGCCGTGAAGTCCTCGGTCTCACGAATCGTGGTGAGGATATCCGTGTTGTGGTCGAGATAATCCAGCAGACCGCGCTCGAACGGCAGCACGTCGCCCAACTCGAGATCGTCGAGCTTGCCGTGCGTGCCGGCCCACACCGACACGACCTCCTGCTCCATCGAGTAGGGGGAGAACTGCGGCTGCTTGAGCAGCTCGGTCAGTCGGGCGCCACGCGTCAGCTGGGCCTTCGAAGCCGCATCCAGATCGGAGGCGAACATGGCGAAGGACTCGAGCGAACGGTACTGGGCCAGCGAGATCTTCAGCGTGCCGGAGACCTTCTTGAGCGCCTTGGTCTGCGCCGCGCCGCCGACTCGGGACACCGAGATGCCGACGTCCACGGCCGGACGCTGGTTGGCGTTGAACAGATCGGACTGCAGGAAGATCTGGCCGTCGGTGATGGAGATCACGTTGGTCGGGATGTACGCGGAGACGTCGTTCGCCTTGGTCTCGATGATCGGCAGGCCGGTCATCGAGCCGCCGCCCAGGTCGTCCGACAGCTTGGCGCAGCGTTCGAGCAGGCGGGAATGCAGGTAGAAGACGTCGCCCGGGTAGGCCTCACGCCCCGGCGGGCGGCGCAGCAGCAGCGAGATCGAACGGTAGGCTTCGGCCTGCTTGGACAGGTCGTCGAAGACGATGAGCACGTGCTTGCCGTTGTACATCCAGTGCTGGCCGATGGCCGAACCGGTGTACGGGGCGATGTACTTGAAGCCGGCGGAGTCGGAGGCCGGGGAGGCCACGATGGTGGTGTACTCCATCGCGCCGGATTCCTCAAGGCTCTGCTTGACCGAGGCGATGGTCGAGCCCTTCTGGCCGATGGCCACGTAGATGCAACGGACCTGCTTCTTCGGGTCACCGCTCTCCCAGTTCGCCTTCTGGTTGATGATCGTATCGATCGCAATGGCGGTCTTGCCGGTCTGGCGGTCGCCGATGATGAGCTGACGCTGGCCGCGACCGATCGGCGTCATGGCGTCGATGGCCTTCAGACCGGTGGACATCGGCTCGTCGACCGGATGACGGTGCATGACGTCCGGGGCCTGCGCCTCGAGAATACGACGGCCTTCACTCTGAATCGGGCCCAAACCGTCGATCGGGTTGCCCAGCGGGTCCACGACGCGACCCAGATATCCGTCGCCGACAGGCACGGACAGCACTTCGCCGGTGCGGCGGACCTCCTGGCCTTCCTCGATGCCTGCGAAGTCGCCGAGGATAACCACACCGATCTCGCGGGCGTCAAGGTTGAACGCCAGGCCGAGGGTGCCGTCCTCGAAGGTCAACAGCTCGTTGGCCATGCAACCAGGCAGTCCCTCCACGTGCGCAATGCCATCGCCGGCCGTGGCCACATAGCCCACTTCCTGAGTGGGTGTGTCGCTCGGCTTGTACGACTCGACGAAATCCTCGAGCGCACTGCGTATCGCGGCGGGATCAATGGTCAGTTCTGCCATGATCACTCCTTATTGGTTCTTTGTTATGTTGTCTGGTACGTCTCTCAGGTCCGCATCCCGTTGGTCACACGGCGCTGCAGCTGCTGCAGCTGGGCCACCACGGTGTTGTCGGTCACCTCGTCGCCGATCTCGATGCGCATGCCGCCGATCACCGTGGGATCGACGTTCGAATTGATGTGCACCGGACGTCCGAGCCTCTTCGAATACACGGCGATCAACTTGTCGATCTGCTCCGGATTCAGCGGCGCGGCGGTGGTCACGGTGACCATCGACTCGCCCATATGCCGGGAGAACTTGTTGATCAGCCAGTGAATCGTGGACAAATAACGCCGACGACGCGGATTGCATGCGGCGTGCTCCGCCAGACGCATGGTGACCTTGTTGAGGTCCTTATTTCCGACCAGCGCGTACAGCAGCTTGATGCGGGCCTCGGCGGGGGCGCGGTCGCTGCTCAGGCCGGAGCGGATCACCGGCAGGTTGAGCAAGGCCGAATGCAGCTCGGCCAGTTCGATCGAGACCTGCAGCGTGGCGTCAGTGGCGTCGGCATAGTACATCATGCCGTCCACGCCGAAATCCTCGACGGCGTTCGCGATGTCCGAGACGCGGCTCCACCGGCGACCGACCAGATCGGTGAGGATCTCCATCGTCATCTCGTGGGCCTGGTCGCCGACCAGCTTGTTCAGCAGCGCGACCTTGTCCTCCACCGGACGCGATGGGTCGGTGAGGGCGCGTTCGAGCCTGATATTGCGATCGAGCACATTGGTGACCGAGAACAGCTCGTTACCGATGCGCCACGCGTCCTCAGCCGTGGCCCGAAGCTTCGGGGCCAGTGAGTCACGCGAGACGCGGTCGGCGATACGTGAGGCCTCTCCTCGCATCTGTCACCTCCCTTTCCTCATATTCCCGTGGTCGGATACGCCGGTCACTGCTTGTCATCGTCCAGATCGGCGATCATCTGGTCGATCATCGCAGACTGGGTGGCGTTGTCCTGCAGCTTGGCGCCAAGAATCTTGCCGGCAAGCGCGGTGGCCAGGGTGCCGATCTCGCCCTTAAGGCTGACCATCGCCTGCTGCTGCTGCGATTCGATGGCTCGCTGCGCATTGGCGGTGATCTGTTCCGCTTCGGACTCGGCACGGGAACGAGCGTCGGCGATGATGTGGGAGGCCTCGCTACGGGCGTCGTCACGGATCTTGGACGCTTCGACGCGCGCCTGGCTCAGCTGCTCCTCATACTTGCGCTTTGTGTCCTCAGCCTCGCGCTGAGCCTGCTCGGCCTTGGCGATGCCGCCTTCGATTCGGGCGGCGCGTTCATCGAACACGGCCTGGAACTTCGGCATGATCACCACATAGAACGCCACGGCGATGACGATGAGAACGACCAGCGACCACACGATGTCGTAGATCTCGGGAATGAACAACGCGATTCCCGAAACTTCTTCCTCCGCTAGCGGCATGGCTTCTCCTTTCTGTTTACCGGGCTGCCGTCAATGATGAGCGAACAGCTCCGGATCACATCGCCAGCATGAACGCAACGAAGCCCAGCAGGCCCAGAAGCTCGATCATGGCGGCGCCGATCAGCATGAGGGTCTGCAGACGGCCGGCGACCTCGGGCTGGCGGGCGGTGGACTCAAGAGCCTTGCCGACCACGATGCCGATGCCCAAGCCAGGGCCCAGAGCGGCGATGCCGTAGCCGATCAGGCTGATGTTACCGGCAACTTCGGCGAGGGTGATGATATCCATGGTGTTGTCCTTTCTTACCGAAATCTGACAATTCCGAACGGCACCGTGACCTCCACGGGCCGAAATCTGTATATTCCGGGCTACTCCGCCTCCGGGTAGCTCTGGTTGATGTAGACCGTGGCGAGGATCGCGAACACGTATGCCTGCAATGCGGCCACGAACATCTCGAAGCAGGTGAACACCAGACCACCGCACAGCCACAACGCGCCACCGACCTTGACCGCGGCTCCCGCGGATTCGATCAGATAGAACTGGGTGAACGCATAACAGGTGGCGACCAGCAGATGACCGGCGACCATGTTGGCGAACAGTCGCACCGTCAGCGAGATCGGGCGAATCAGCACGAGCTCAAGCAGCTGCACAGGAGTCAGGATGATGTAGATCGGCCACGGCACTCCGGCGGGGAACAGCTCCTCCTTGAGGAAGCCGCCCAAGCCGTGCTCCTTGATGCCGGCGCGCCAATACTGCACGAACACCCACAGCGCGAAGGCCAACGGCATCACCACCGAAGCAGTGGCCGCGATGTTCATACCGGGGATGATGCCGCACAGATTGAAGATGAACACCGTCATGAAGATGGTGGTGATCATCGGCACGTAACGGCGACCGCGAATCGGCCCCATGACCTGGTAGATGATGTTGTCACGGATGTAATCGAGCAGCCATTCGACCGCAGCCTGCCAACGGCCCGGAATGACCTTGGCGCGACGCGCGGTGATGATCAGGACCGTCAACATGATAACGGTGGCCACCAGGCGTACCAGAATGATGCGGTTGATGGCGAACGGCGTGCCCTCGAACAGGATCTCCGGAGGCAGGAAGTCGCTCACGGAGGGAAGGTGCGGCCCCGATTCGGCCGCCAGCAGCATCGCGTCGCTCACTGAACCCATACTCTCGCCTCCTGTTTCGTGTCTGCTGTCAGTGTAACCCAACAGAACGGGCGAAATGTGACGTTACGGTTACTTCCGTCCATCCCGGTCGCGGAACACAACTCCGGCGGTCCCCATCAGGGATTCGGAGCCGGTTCCGAACGGCTGAATACGCATACTACCACCGGCCCCGACTTCCTGCCATCAACGCGACACTCCAGCCGACGGCATCGATTTTCTTCACAATCCAGGCGTTCACATCGTGGTCGCCGCCGCCGGCACCACCCCGTAACCGTCGTCAAGGAAGGGTCGGAATCCGTCGGTGCGAGGGGCGCCCGGCTCATGGCGGATCGACCGGTCGGTGCCCAGCCGCTTCTCGGCGCGCAGCCGCGGCACCTCGGTCAAATCGTATGGCGTGGTCTGATATACCCAATTAAGCCAGTTGCGCCACAGCAGGTTGGCATGCGCGCGCCACGAGAACAGCGGCTCCAGCGAGGGATCGTCATGCGGGAAGTAGTTCTCCGGGAACGGCACGTTGGTCAGCCCCTTGGTCATATCGCGCTCGTATTCCTCGGCCAGCGTGGTTTTGCCGTACTCCCAGTGGCCCAGCGCGAACACTTCGGAGAAGTCGCGCGTGGCGATCAGGCCGGGGCCGGATCGGGGGCCCCATGTCAGCACCTGCAGGTCGGGATTGGCTGCCACATCGTCCTCATCCACACCGGCCAGCCGGGAGTGGGGCTGCAGGGCGATCTCGTCGAAACCGTTGGTCAGGAAGCAGTATTCGTCCTGCAGATACTGCGGGAACACGCCGAACAGTTTGGTGGGCAGATCGCGTTTGCGCACGCCGTAGCGGTGGTTGAGCGCGGCCATCGCGCCCCAGCACAGGTACATGGTGGAGAACACATGAGACCCGGCCCAGTCCAGGATCGCCTCGAACTCGTCCCAATAGTCCACCTGCTCGAACGCCAGATGCTCCACGGGCGCGCCGGTGACCACGAATCCGTCGTAGTAGTTGTTACGGAACGAGTCAAGCGTCTCGTAGAACTTGACCAGATGGTCGGCGCTGACGTGGGTGGACTCGTGCGTGGAGGTCTTCATGAAGTCGATCTCCACCTGCAGCGGGGACTTGGATATCAGGCGGAGCAGTTGGGTCTCCGTCTCGATCTTCTTGGGCATGAGGTTGAGGATCACCAGCTTGAGCGGGCGGACACGCTGACGTTCCGCCTCGGGCTTCTCCAACGCGAAGATGCGTTCCGAATCGAGTATGGCTCTGGCCGGCAGGCCGCTGGGGATCTTGATAGGCATGGTTCCCATTATGACAAACGGATGGCCGGCACGGCGGGCACAGGTGTCCGGCACACACGGCACCCCATGCGCGACACGCCGACTTGACTTTCCGCAAACAGCTCCTATCGTAGATAAAGCTGCCGCAAGGCAAGCCGACGCGGGGTGGAGCAGCTCGGTAGCTCGCTGGGCTCATAACCCAGAGGTCCATGGTTCAAATCCATGCCCCGCTACTGGTAGACCGCCGTCCTCGGAATCGTCCGAGGCGGCGGTTTTGTTTTTCCGGAGGCGGATGGACTACACGTGGAGTCACCTGTACTCCATCCGCACACGGCAGCACGTCCCTGCATAGGCCATCACACTAGACAGCCGGAACGAACGGCATCAGGAGCGACGCCGGATGCCGGCGAGCATGACGCCACCCACCGCCAAGGCTGCCACCGCCACACCGAATACGGCCAGCAGATCGGATCCGGCCTGGGGCAAAGGGTCGGGTTCCTTTGGCGTGACGAGCTTGGCAGGCTCCTTCACGGTCACAACCTCGCCCTCGGCACCAAGCTCATGGGCGGCCAGCACATCACCTTCCGCGGATATCAACGCGGCCCTCCAATAGACCAACCCCGGCTCATCCGAACGGACCTCGGGACTGGAGACCACCTGTTCGGGCAGGGTGTGGTCCACCGGCACGCGATGCGCGTTCACCAGCTTGCCGTTGCCGCCGGGCTCCCGCCCCTCCGGTATGGCCTCATAGGCGTCGAACACCACGAATGAACCTTCGGGGATATCCCCGGTGATGCGCGCGGTGTCGTGGAAGGGCTCGCCGACGTTGACGGTTTCCGGGTCCACCTGCGTGGTGATCGCCGGCCGTTCCGGGGTATCGTATTCATTGACCCTGGTGCGTTCCCAGCCGTCGTTGTAGGCGCTGGTCACCGGCATGACCCGGTCGTCGCCGGCGAAGCTGTAGACGAACACGTACCAGCCGTGTTGCTCCGCGGTGATGCGCACCGCCTCGCCGTGCGCGTCGGGTGCGCCGCCGCCCACACGGATCGTGCCGTTGACGGCCGGATACTCCCAGACGCCCAGCAGGCGATGGTTGTCATCCTCCTGCGGTTCCGCCACCGTGTCGGGGCGGTATGCCTCGTCGTTGTTCGGATCGGTCGGGTCGCCCGCCCACCAGACACGCACTTGGGCGTACGCGGCGTCAGCGCCGAACCCGTATGCGTCGTCGCCATCGAATGCGCCGTGGTCGTCGGGGAAGCCCGAGACTGTGATGGTGTCGCTCAATTCCGCGCCTACCGTGGCGGAATGTTCGGTGACGGTGGATTCCACGGTCGCTCGCGCACGGTTCGCATTGGTCTCCGGGATCTCCAGGAATGGGGTGACCACGTCCTGCGTCATGTATTCCCGTGCCTGTTCGCTCTGCCTGCCACGCTCGAACGCCCACACCCAGGTGCCGAACCCGCCGTCGACCGGTGCCAGATAAGGTTCGCCGTCCGCGGTGTGCGCCTGCACGGTCGCATGCTGATCGGGGCCGTCGAATACCGCTTCGCCGTAGCCGGCGGGCTTGTAGCCGCGGGAGGCCAGGTCGTCCAGGAACGCCTCGGCGCTCTGCCCTTGCTCCGGACTGATGGCACCGTCCAGCGCGTCGGGATCGATCCGGTCGAAATACCAGCCCGTGGCGTTGAGTTCCAATCCGGGCACCCAGTGGTCGGTCGCGCCGGCCACACCGGAGGTCACAGTATCAGCCACCGGCTGCCCGGCATCGACCACATGCTGCTCCGCAACCGTGCTGAGGACCGGTGTGAACGCCTTGCGCACCGTGAAGCGGATGCCGGAGCCCGATGCATCGGTATTGCCAGCAAAACGCACGTAATCCTGGTTGCTGACCAGCCGCTGCAGCGCCGGGCGCTGGTAGGTGGTGCTCACCGAGACCTCGCCCTCGCCGGTGGCACGCCACGCATGTGCGATCGCCTTGTCCTCCGAGACGCCCTGGACCCGCTGCCCGCCGCCGACGAACTCCGCCGGACCGGATAAGGTCACGCTATAGGGTACGCCGGCCACCATGACGCCGGACGAGTTCTTCACGCCCACGCTCACGGTACCGGAGCGCAGGCCCTCCTCATAAGCGTATGAAGCCTGTGTGGATGCAGGCATGGATTGGCCGGCCTGGTTCCACAGCTCGTCCGCGGTTCGGGCCAGGTCCGGATGCTGGCCCTGGATGACCGCCCAATGGGCCTGCCACGCGTTGGCGTCCAGATCGAAATACCGGTGGGCCAGCACGCCGATGCCCGCGTGAATCCGCGCGTCACGCGATTCGCGGTATTCCTCCGCCAGCCAGGCCACGCGCCGCGCCTGATCGGTGTCAGCGAGCGCGATCTCCTGGCTGTAGGACAGTTCCGAGGCCTTGCCTGCCTCGATGCAGTAGACGTGCCCTTGTTCCGATGAGCCGATCGCGCCGATGTAGAGCCGCTGCCCCGCATACTGGTAGGTCAGGTATGTGCCATCCGCCGGCGCCGTCAGCGGGCCGGCGTATGCCGCGCCCATCAGTCCGCAGCAGATGGCCAGCGCCGCGATCACACTGGCGATCAGCGCCATCGGTCTGCGTAGTTGTGCGTTCATCTTCATCCTTTCGGTTGGCCTTCCCCCACGCCCCACGCGTCACCTTCGAGCCTGCCATGGTTGCGCGCGGCACGGCGGGGATTCCGGGGAATGTGGTCGAACGATGACCGGCACCGGCGTGTTGTGGGCGACTCGTCGCTGAGGTTATCCACATTCCGCGGCTGTAGTGTCCGCAGGCCGTCCACATATCCACAGTCATGCGATTCGTCGCTGGCACGATTCGTCGCTGGCACGGTTCGCCGGTGGCACGGTGCGCCCGTGCGCGTCCATATGCCGCGGCCGCGACGAGCGGTTGGGGCGTCGGCCCCTACAATGGGCTGTATGGCAACAAACAACAGCGCATCCAAGCGCACCACCAGTGAGAAACCCGCTCCGAAGAGGAGCACGCGCAATCGCACGACGAGGACCCAGACGGCCGCCACCGCGAATTCCACCGCGGCGAAGTCGATGGCCGCCGGCGAGGTCCCCGCCCCCACCATCCCCGTCACCTCGCCCGAGCAGTTCGGCCGCATCGTGGTCATGGACGTGACCCCGAGCGCCGAGCAGGGCATGTTCCCGGCCCGCGTCGAACTGGGCGAGCCGTTCGAGGTCACGGCGCAGGTATTCATCGAGGGACGCACCAAGGTCGGTGCCACCGCCGTGCTGCGCAATCCGCGCGGCCGTGAGATGCAGCGCGCCGCCATGACCTGCGCGAACCCCGGTCTCGACCGCTGGACCGTCATGCTCCAGGCCGGCGAGCACAGCGACCTGAAGCCGTGGGATGAGGACTATGCCGCCGTCAAGCGCCAGCTGGGCGAGTGGACCGTCACCATCGAGGGTTGGGAGGATACCTACACCTCGTGGCTGCACGACGCCCGCATCAAGGTGCAGGTCGGCGACGACGTGGAGAACGCCCTGGAAACCGGCGCCGAGATGCTCAGCCGTTGGGCGCACACCGCGGACGCGCACCTGTCCGCCCGCGATCGCAAGCATCTGGAGCAGGCCGCCGAACGCATGTCGGACAAGGAACGTCCGGCCTCCGCCAGGCTTGCCGAGGCCGACAACCCGCGCATCGAGGCGCTGCACAAGACGCACCCGCTGCGCGACGGCATCTCCGAAAGCCGCCCGCAGCGTTTCAAGGTCGAGCGTCCGAAGTCCAGCTTCGCCGCCTGGTACCAGTTCTTCCCGCGTTCGGAAGGCGCGTACCGCGCCGAGGACGGCACAATCGTGCAGGGCAATTTCAAGACCGCGCTCACCGGTCTGGACCGTGCCGCCGAAGAGGGGTTCGACATCGTCTACCTGCCGCCGATCTTCCCGATCGGCGTGACCAACCGCAAGGGCCGCAACAATTCGCTTGTGGCCGGCCCGCACGACCCGGGCTCCCCGTTCGGCATCGGCTCCGAGCTCGGCGGCCATGACACGGTGGACCCGCTGCTGGGTACGATGGACGACTTCAAGGCGTTCGTGGCTCACGCCCACGAGCTGGGTCTGGAGATCGCGCTCGACTTCGCGCTGCAGTGCTCCCCCGACCATCCGTGGGTCAAGCAGCATCCGAACTGGTTCCGCATCAAGCCGGACGGCACGATCGCGTTCGCCGAGAACCCGCCGAAGAAGTACCAGGACATCTATCCGATCGACTTCAACGCGGACATGCCCGGCATCGAGCGCGAGGTCGAGCGCATCATGAACCTGTGGATCGAGGCGGGCGTGACGATCTTCCGCATCGACAACCCGCACACCAAGCCGGTGCGCTTCTGGCAGGACGTCATCGCCGCGGTGACCAAGAAGCACCCCGAGGTCCTGTTCCTGGCCGAGGCGTTCACCCGCCCGGGCATGATGCGTGCGTTGAGCTACGTGGGCTTCACGCAGTCGCACTGCTACTTCCCGTGGCGCAACACCAAGGAGGAGCTGGCCGAGTACCTGCTCGAAACCAACGGCAACGACGGCTACTACCAGCACAACACCTTCTGGCCCACCACGCCGGATATCCTGACCGCCTACGTGCGCGACAACGGCATCGCCGGCCACGCCGTGCGCGCGGTGCTGGCCGCCATGGGATCGCCCTCGTGGGGCATCTACAACGGCTACGAGCTGATCGAGAACCGCCAGCGCCCGGGATTCGAGGAGCAGATCGACAACGAGAAGTACGAGATCAAGGTCCGCGACTGGAAGGAGGCCGACAAGTACGGCATCGCCGAACTGCTCGGTTCGCTCAACGAGATCCGCCGCAACCATCCGGCCACCCGCAGCTACCACAACCTCACGGTGCTGCCGACCTCGGATCCGAACATCCTGGCGTTCGCCCGCCACACGCCGGCCGAGCTGACCGGCACCGGCCAGGCTGACACGCTGATCGTGCTCGTGAACCTGGACGGCTACAACGCCCACCAGTCCACCGTGCACATCGAACTGCCCGAGCTCGGCCTGCCGACCGACCGCGCCATCACCGTGCGCGACGAGCTGACCGGCCGCGAGTTCCAGTGGGGCTGGGACAACTTCGTCTCGCTGGCCCCGTGGGCCGACGTGGCGCACATCCTCAGCGTGCAGGGCTGAGGTATCGTAGGTAACGGAATATCCGTCTGACCTTCCAAAGGAGAAGACAATGGCAGAAACCTTCAACGTGGTGGTGGAGATCCCGCGCGGCTCCAAGAACAAGTACGAGGTCGACCATGAGACCGGCCGCGTGTTCCTGGACCGCACGCTGTTCACCTCGATGGGCTACCCGGACGACTACGGCTACATCGACGGCACGCTGGGCGAGGACGGCGATCCGCTCGACGCCCTGGTCATGATCCCGAACTCGGTGTTCCCGGGCTGCGTGGTCGAGTGCCGCGCCGTGGGCCTGTACCACATGGTCGATGAGGCCGGCGGCGACGACAAGGTGCTGTGCGTGCCCGCCGATGTGCGTTTCGACGACATCAAGGACATCGACGACGTCTCCGAGTACCACAAGGCTGAGATCAAGCACTTCTTCGAGCAGTACAAGGCTCTGGAGCCCGGCAAGGAGGTCATGCCCGGCGACTACTGGGCCGGCGTGGCCGAGGCCGAGAAGGAGATCGTGGCCGCCAAGGAGCGTCTCGCCGCCCAGGGCGAGTGAGTCCGTCTCCTTGGTAACGTTTGCGGGGCGCATGGTATGAACCATGCGCCCCGTTCGTATAGATGGTCAGGGAACCGACCGCTACGCCAGCAGCGTCGTAATCAGGCCGGCCACGGCCACCACCGGGCCCAGGAACATCACCGGCATCAGCCCGATGCCGAGCCACGGGTGCGCGGCGCCCTCCACCGGGTTCGCGTCCCTCGCCCACAGATATGAGGCGATGCCCAGCAGCACCGCCAGCACCGCAATCACCGCGCAGGCAGCCCATGCGACCGTCAGGGCCGGCCCACCATCCGCGGCACGGCAGCCGGCGAACAGATCGGGCAGGAAGCACCAGCCGGGGGCGGCGATCATCGACACCCCGCCGGTCACGCCGTGGGACAACGAACGGATCAGATGCGACCGGTCCTCACGCGCCATCTGCCGCGCGAACGAGACCAGCACCAGCGCCACCAGCAGCCCCACGACCCCGGCGGCCCACGTCTCCTGCGGGTAGAACCCCACCGGTTCGGTCCCTTCGGCGCCCGTGGCACGCACAGGGAAGAACAGCGCCCCCAACGACTGCCCCACGGCGCACGCCAGGGACAGCGCACCGGCCACGGCCGCAATCACCCTGCCGGCCAGCCCGTCGCGCAACGACGAGCACCATGTGAACAACGCCATGGCCGCCACCACGGGAACCGTCGTATAGGCAACGTGCACGGCACCCTGCAGATCCCGCATCGGCGAGCACGCCGACACCGCCACCAGCACCACGTATGCGCAGACCTGAACCGCCACCACCTTGGGGAACGGGATCGCATCGGGCTGTTCCGCCGTCTGTGCCGACGACTGCGTCTGAATCATGGTCGCCCTCTTTTCTGTCGGATAATCGAACCGTTCCTTGCCATTCCAATGTAGTCTACAGTGTCCACATACTGCGCCGCATTCCCGCAATTGACATATCCCAAACGTACAATCCAACCAAAAGGGACGTTGCGTTCCAACAGTCCGTGTCGGGGAGACGATCGCAAGGAGGAGCAGGTGACGGATCTGACGTTGATGACTGCGGCGGAAGACCCCGCCACCGTGCTGCCCTCGCTGGCGCTGCTGCCGCACCGCGTGCGCGTGCTCCCGCTGGATCTGGCGAGCATCGTGCGTCTGCCCGAGGACACCATCCTGTTCGTCGACGCCCGCGACGACCTGGCCACCGCCAAAACCGTGTGCCTGATGATGCACGCCTCGGGGCTGACCATACCGATCATCCTGATCCTGACCGACGGCGGATTCCCCGTGGTCACCGCCGAATGGGGGACCACGGACATGGTGCTGGCGTCCGCCTCGCCCGCCGAGGTGGAGGGACGGCTGCGGCTGGCCGGCGAGCGCCAGCCGGTGCGCGCCGACACCGTGCAGAAGCTCGACGCGCCGGCCCTGAGCGACGAGCAGGACGGTCTGCTGCGCTGCGGCGATCTGGTGATGGACGTCAACGGCTATACGGCCAGCCTGCACGGCCACCCGCTCGATCTGGCCTACAAGGAGTTCGAGCTGCTCAAATACCTCATGCAGCACCCCGGTCATGTCTTCACGCGCGCCCAGCTCCTGCAGGAGGTATGGGGGTACGACTACTACGGCGGCACCCGCACCGTGGACGTGCATATCCGGCGGCTGCGCGCCAAACTCGGCGGCGAATACGAGCATATGATCGGCACCGTGCGCAATGTGGGCTACCGGTTCGACCCGCCCGAGGACGCCTTGGGGGATGAGTAACATGCCGCGCGAATCCAAACGCGCCCGGTTGCGGCGCATGCATGACGAATACGCGATCCTCTGCCGCGTCATTCCCGAGCCGGCGTGCGCGCTCGATTTCGACTCCCCGTTCCAGCTGCTGGTGGCCACCGTGCTGAGCGCCCAGACCACCGACAAGCGCGTGAACACGGTCACCCCCGCGCTGTTCGCCGCCTACCCCACACCCGCGGCGCTGGCGGCGGCCGACCCGCAGCGTGTGGAGGACATCATCCGCCCCATCGGCTTCTACCATGCCAAGACGCGCAACATCATCGCCCTGTCCGCCCAGATTGAATCCCGGTTCGCCGGCCGGGTGCCCGACACCATGGAGGAACTGGTCACCCTGCCCGGCGTGGGCCGCAAAACCGCCAACGTGGTGCTCGGCAACGCGTTCGACATGCCCGGCTTCCCCGTGGATACGCATGTGATCCGCGTGACGGGCCGGCTGCGCTGGCGCGACGACTGGAACGACCCCACCCCCGACCCGGTGCGCATCGAACGGGAGATCACCGCCTGCTTCCCGCCCGAGGAATGGACGGACCTGTCGCACCGGCTGATCCTGCACGGGCGCGCCACCTGCCACGCGCGCAAACCCGACTGCGGGGCGTGCCCCCTGAACGACACCTGTCCTTCCGCTCATTGACAGCCGTTATTCAGACGCAGCGGCTACACTCGGTACCATGCGTACTCAGAGGAACGATGCGTGGAAGCGTTGGGCCGTGTTCGTGGCGGTCGCCGCCGCGCTGTGCATGCTGCTGTGGGCGGGCTGGACGCTCCTGAAGGACAGTCACGTCATCGACCACGTCAGCTCGATCCAGTCCGACACGGCCGTCACCATCGGCGTTCCGGACGCACCGTCCTCGATCGACATCCGCACCGACGACAACCCCGCCATCGAGCAGGCGCTGCTCGGCAACGTGTACGAAACGCTCGTCTCCCGCAACCAGGACAATTCCCTGGCCGCCGGTCTGGCCAAGCAGTGGGAGGTCTCCGAGGATGGCCTCAGCTACACCTTCACGCTGCAATCCGGGCTGCGGTTCTCCAACGGCCATGCGCTCGACTCCTCCGACGTGGTCTGGTCCCTCCAGCAGGCCGTGCAGCAGCAGTACGTCGGCTCCGAGGCGCTCGACCATCTCGCCGAGGTCGCCAATCCGGACAAGGACACCGTCACCATCACGCTGTCCTCCCCCGACCCGACGCTGCCCCGGACCCTGGCCGGACGCGCCGGCATCGTCTACGACGAGGACGCCTCCATCGATTACGCGCGCCAGGCCTTGGGCTCCGGGCCGTTCACCGTCTCCGAGTTCCGCCAGGGCGTGTCCATCGCGCTGCGCGGCAACGACTCCTACTGGGGGCAGGCCCCGGCCTCCTCGCAGATCACCCTCCGGTATTTCGCCGACGAATCCTCCATGGTGGAGGCGCTGCGCAACGGCGAGATCGACATGGCGCTGCCGCTGAGCGCGGCCACGGCCCAATCGCTGAGCGAGGACCCCACGCTGATGGTCGCCACCGGGGAGAGCCTGAACAAGACCACGCTGGTGTTCAACAACGACGCCGATTCCATCCTTTCCGATTCGCAGATGCGGCAGGCCATACGGTATCTGGTCGACACCGCCGTCATCACCCAGTCGCAGGCCGATGCCTCGCAGGAGCTGGGCGGGCCGATCGGCCCGCTCGACCCGGGGTACGAGGACCTGACCGGCCTGTTCCCGCACGACACGGACCAGGGTGCCGCCCTGGCCTCGTATTTCGGCACTTCGTACTACGGCGGGGGGCTCCGGTTCGTCGTCCAGCAGGAGTACGCGACGCTGGCCACCACCATCGCCTCGCAGATCGAGCAGGGGGGTGTGCCGGTCAACGTGGAGGCGCTGGCCGAGAACGACTACCAGGTGCGCATCGACTCGCGCCAGTTCGACCTGACGCTGCGGACCGAGGACGGGGACGATTCCGCGGCGCAGTACGCCGACCCGCAATCGCTCTCGCAGTACACCGATTCGCAGGCGCAGGACCAGTACAAGGCGGCCATGGCGGCCCCCAACGATGAGGAGTATCAGGACGGCCTGCGCGCCTTCGCCCGTACGGTCAGCCAGGATGCGGCCAGCGATTGGTTGTACTCCTGCAGGACGTTCGTGGCGGCCCAGCCCCGGTTGAGCGGCTATGCGACGAATATGGTGGACCGGTGGCTGCCGTTGTCCGATATCGCGCTGTCGTAACGGATTTCTAGACTGTCGTGTATGACAGAGAGCCACAACACCATCATCAATGCGCATCTGACGCCGCTGCCCGACCGGGTGGGCGTCGACGGTCTTGAGGACAAGTGGCGCGGCGTCTGGGACGGCAACGGCACGTACAAGTTCCAGGGCACCCGCGACCGCAAGGCCGTCTATTCGATCGACACCCCGCCGCCCACCGTCTCCGGTTCGCTGCATGTGGGGCATGTGTTCTCCTACACGCACACCGACGTGATCGCCCGGTTCAAGCGCATGCGCGGCTACGACGTGTTCTATCCGATGGGTTGGGACGACAACGGCCTGCCCACCGAGCGCCGTGTGCAGAACTACTACGGCGTGCGCGTGGACACCTCGCTGAAGTACGATCCGGATTTCAAGCCGCCGTTCGAGGGCACCGACGGCAAGAAGATCGACGCCAAGGATCAGGTGCCGATCAGCCGCCAGAACTTCATCGAGCTGTGCGAGAAGCTCACCGCGCAGGACGAGAAGCTGTTCGAGGCGCTGTGGCGCAAGCTGGGCCTGTCGATCGACTGGTCGCAGACCTACCACACCATCGGCGAGCATCCGCGGCGCGTGGCGCAGAAGGCGTTCCTGCGCAACCTGAAGCGCGGCGAGGCCTACCAGAAGGAGGCGCCGGGCCTGTGGGACGTGACGTTCCAGACCGCCGTGGCCCAGGCCGAGCTCGAATCGCGCGAGTACCCGGGCTTCTACCATAAGGTGGCGTTCCGCTTCGAGGACGGCACCCCGATCTACATCGAGACCACCCGCCCCGAGCTGCTGGCGGCCTGCACCTCGCTGATCGCCAACCCGGAGGACGAGCGCTACCAGCCGTATTTCGGCCAGACCGTGTATTCGCCGCTGTTCAAGGTCAAGGTGCCGATCCTGGCGCACAAGGCCGCCGAGATGGACAAGGGCGCCGGCATCGCCATGTGCTGTACGTTCGGCGACGTGACCGACGTGGAGTGGTGGCGTGACCTGAACCTACCGCTGCGGTCGATCATCCAGCGCAACGGCCGCATCATCATGGACACCCCGGACTGGATCGAGGACGAGGCCGGACGCGAGCTGTTCCAGAGAATCGCTGGCAAGACCACGTTCTCCGCCCGCAAGGCGATCGTGGACGCACTGCGCGAGTCCGGCGACCTGGACGGCGAGCCGACGCCGACCAAGCGTATGACGAACTTCTACGAGAAGGGCGACAAGCCGCTGGAGATCGTGACCTCCCGCCAGTGGTATCTGAAAAACGGCGGCACCGACCAGCAGCTGAACGCCGAGCTGATCGAGCGCGGCCGTGAGCTCAACTTCCACCCGGATTTCATGCGCGTGCGCTATGAGAACTGGGTCAATGGCCTCAACGGCGACTGGCTGATCTCCCGCCAGCGCTTCTTCGGCGTGCCGTTCCCGCTGTGGTACCCGGTCAAGGCCGACGGCACCGCGGATTACGAGCATCCGATCACGCCGAGCGAGGACGTGCTCCCGATCGACCCGACCACCGACGTGCCGGAGGGCTACGACGAGTCGCAGCGCGACGTGCCGGGCGGGTTCACGGCCGAGCCGGACATCATGGACACCTGGGCCACCTCGTCGCTGACCCCGCAGATCGTGACCCGCTGGGAGGAGTCGGGCGAGGAGAATCAGGCGATCTTCAACGCCACGTTCCCGATGGATCTGCGCCCGCAGGGCCAGGACATCATCCGCACCTGGTTGTTCTCCACCGTGGACCGCGCGCATCTGGAGAACAAGTGCCTGCCGTGGGCGCACGCCGCGCTCTCGGGCTGGATCCTGGACCCGGATCACAAGAAGATGTCGAAGTCCAAGGGCAACGTGGTGGTGCCGAACGAGCCGATCGACAAGTACGGCGCCGACGCGGTGCGCTACTGGGCCGCCGCCGCCCGCCTGGGCCTGGACGCCACCTATGACGAGGGCCAGATGAAGATCGGCCGCCGCCTGGCCATCAAGCTGCTCAACGCCACCAAGTTCGCGCTGGCCATCGGCCGCGAGGACGAGAACCATCATGTGGGCGCCGCCGCCACCGCCGCGTGGGATCCGGCCGACGTGACCGAGCCGCTGGACCGTGCCGCCATGGCCGCCATGGCCCGCGTGGTGCGCGAGGCCACCGAGTCGCTGGAGGCGTACGAGCATTCCAAGGCGCTGGAGGCCATCGAGACCTTCTTCTGGCAGTTCTGCGACGACTACATCGAGCTGGTGAAGAACCGCGCCTACGGCACCGCCGATTCGACCGGCGTGACGCCGAGCGAGGCCGCCGTGCTCTCCGCGCGCACCACGCTGGGCCTGGGACTGGATGCGTTCGCGCGTCTGCTGGCCCCGTACCTGCCGTACGCCACCGAAGAGGTATGGAGCTGGATGCATGAGGGCGAGGGCTCCGTGCACCGCGCCGCCTGGCCGGATGCGGCCGTGTACGAGGCGGCCGCCGGTTCGGTGTCCGCCGACGTGCTCGACTGGGCCGGCAAGGCCCTCGCCGAGTTGCGTGGCTTGAAGTCGCAGGCCAAGGTCTCAATGAAGACCCCGATCCTCTCCGCCACGCTGGCCGCGCCGACCGACGCCGTGGAGGCGATCATCAGCACGCTCAGCGACATCGCCGAGGCCGGCCGCGTGACCGGCCCGCTGACCGTGGTCGAAGCCGCCGCGGACGAGGGCGAGGCGGATGCGACCGTTGCGGTGACCGCCAGCGAGCTGGGCGAGCCGCCGGCCAAGAAGCCGAAGGCCTGATCCAAGGCTCTATTTCCGCGCGGGGGCGTCCGATGGATATCGGACGCCCCCTGTGTTATTTCGGCATTCCTTCCCCAACACGCCCGGCCTGTGCGGACTCTGATCCATCATGACTCTGATGCAAGATACAAAACGTTGTAATTCCAACGATTCTCGAGATGGATCACGGTCACAAAGTATCAGAGTCCGCAGAAGTCGGGCGTGTCGGACCGATATGAGACGTGCTACGACTGGGCGGCGATGCGTTCATGGCGGGTCTTGGATTCGCTCACCACGAAGGTGTGGTAGGACTCGGCGATGTCCGGGTCCAATCCGGCCTGCTCCGCGAGCGTGCGCAAGCGTGCGATCTGGCTGTGTTCCCGTTCGTTGTCGGCGGGGGCGAACCCGGCCCGGGCCTTCCATTGGCCTATCCGGGCCGTGTATTTGAACCGTTCGGCCAGCAGCATGACGATGGCCGTGTCCACGTTGTCGATCGACCCACGCAGCCGCTCGATGGCCTGCACGGCCTCGGCCGTCTCGGGGTGCTCCCGTGCTTCGGCGGCGTCGATGGTGCAATCGCGCCAACCGCTCTGTTCGTTATCGCTCATACCCGTCAGCCTAGCGCATCCCGCGGGCGGTGGGCAGCACCCCGAGTTCTAGATAGAAGTGCAACACCTGTCTAAGGTTGGAGGTGACCATGTTCCATCACATAGTGGTACGCAATGCACATACGCCCCTTAGAAAGGTTCCGTACCGTACCACGCCCCTCCGCCGGATTAAGGATTGGCCATATTCCGCCGTTCCTGTCCATACCACATCCATGTGGTACGGTACGGAACCCCACATGCAGGATGCGACCCGTTACGTACCACGTCGTGGTGGTACGCGGTTATGAGAAACCGCCGTGGCGCGTTGCGTACCACGGCGGTTGATGCATGGCGGTTGATGCGTTCAGTGCCAGCGTCCGGCTGCGACTCAGTTGCCGTTGACGGCGCTGGAGTTGCTCTGCTGGACGATCGCGGCCAGGAAGTCGCGGTTGGTCGGCGTCTTCTTAAGCCTCGGCACGAGCGTCTGATAGGCCTGCTCCGGTTCCAGACCGCCCAGCAGGCGGCGCAGACGGTAGATGACCGGCAGCTCGTCGGGCGGGGTGATGAGCTCCTCGCGGCGGGTGCCGGACGAGTTCACGTCGATGGCCGGGAACAGGCGCTTGTCAGCCAGTTCGCGGCTGAGCTTGAGCTCCATGTTGCCGGTGCCCTTGAACTCCTCGAAGATCACCTCGTCCATCTTCGAGCCGGTCTCCACCAGCGCGGACGAGATGATGGTCAGCGAGCCGCCGTTCTCGATGTTGCGGGCCGCGCCGAAGAACTTCTTCGGCGGGTACAGCGCCTGCGCGTCCACACCGCCGGACAGGATGCGGCCGGAGGCCGGGGCCGCGATGTTGTAGGCACGGGCCAGACGGGTCATGGAGTCCAGCAGCACCACCACGTCCTGGCCGAGCTCGACCAGGCGCTTGGCGCGCTCGATCGCCAGTTCGGCCACGGTCGTGTGGTCGGAGGCCGGACGGTCGAAGGTGGAGGAGATGACCTCGCCCTGCACCGTGCGCTCCATGTCGGTGACCTCTTCGGGGCGCTCGTCCACCAGCACCACCATCAGATGCACCTCGGGGTTGTTGGTGGTGATCGCGTTGGCGATGTTCTGCAGCGTGATGGTCTTGCCGGCCTTCGGCGGGGAGACGATCAGGCCGCGCTGGCCCTTGCCGATCGGGGCCACGATGTCGATCAGACGACCGGTGAGCTTATTCGGCGTGGTCTCCTGCTTCAGCCGCTCCTGCGGATACAGCGGGGTGAGCTTGGCGAACTGCGGGCGGTTGGCCGCCTCCTCCACGCTCATGCCGTTGATCGAGTCGATCGCCTGCAGCGGCACGAACTTCTGACGCTGGTTGCGGCGCTCCCCCTCACGCGGCGGGCGGATCGTGCCGTGCACGGCGTCGCCCTTGCGCAGGCCGTACTTCTTGACCTGCCCCATCGACACGTACACGTCGTTCGGTCCCGGCAGGTAGCCGGAGGTGCGCACGAACGCGTAGGAGTCCAATACGTCCACAATGCCCGCGACCGGCACCAGCTCCTCCTGCGGACGCTGCTGCTCCTCGCGATCCTCGGTGTTCTCGCGGTCACGGCCGCGCATGCGGCGCTGGCGGCGATCATTGCCCGCGGCGTTGTTGTTCCGGTCGCCGCGGTTGCGGTTGCGGCGAGAGAACTCGTGGTCCGCGCCCTCGTCCTCGTGCTTCTGGTCGGGCAGCGCGGCGAGGATGTCGTCCAGCTCGTGATCCGGTTCGGACGCACGCTGACGGTCGGCGGGGGCATGCTTCTGGTCGCGCTCACCACGGCGGCGACGGCGCATCGGCTGTCCGGAGTCATCGACCTCATCCTGGTGACGATGCTCGTGGGATTCCGGCTTGGCGCCCAGATCCAGCTCGTCGAGCAGGGTGGAGGCGAATTCATCGGCGGACTGACGCTCATGGGCGGCGCGACGCGGCCTGCGTTCGGCCTGCTCCGCCGGCTCCGCGGCGGGGGCGGCGGGGGCGGCGGGCTGCTCGGGTGCCGTGGCCGCCTGGGGCGCGGCGGGCTCGGCCGCCGGGGTTTGCTCGGCCGTGCGCGTACGGCGAGGCTCAGTATTCTTCGGCGCGCGGACCGTTACACCTTCCGGGGCCTCTCCCCCGTTACGCGCGGCCTGCAGGGTGGCGATCAGTTCCGGCTTACGCATCGTCGACGTGCCACGAAGACCCATCTGCTTGGCGAGCTCCTTGAGCTCGGGCAGCTTCATCTCTTCAAGATTTTGGCTATTGGCCACTGTTGGTACCTTTCCTTGGCCGCAACCGCCATACGACATAACCGGCTGCGGCTGGTGACAGGATTGCGGAAAACCCGCGATGGAACGTCCGGCATGGCAAGCATTGCTAACGGACGTTGTTCACCATACTACGCCATGCCGACCAACCGCAAAACCCGCCCAACAGCCCGGTTACTTGCTTTCGTGATAGGACTGCTCGGTGTTGACGCTCCACACGTTCTTCTTGGACGTCTTGCCGGTTTTGATGTTGCCGACCGCCTCCATGGCCGTAGCCATCGAATGGTCCATGTTGTTGTACCGGTGCTGGCCGTTGCGGCCCACGCAGTACAGGTTGCCGAACGAATCCAGGTACTCCACCAGCTCGTCCATGCGGCTGTAGGTGTCGAAGTACGCCGGATACGCCTTCTTCACGCGTTCACGGTGCGAATCGATGACGTCCTGCGGCCCGTTGATCACGCGCATGCGGGTGAGCTCCTGGATGGCGAAGTCACGCGCCTCCTCGTCGCTCATCGACCAGAACGCGTCGCCCTCCTCGCAGAAGTATTCCAGGCCGATCCACACCGTGTCATCCACGTCCTTGACCAGGTAGGGGCTCCAGTTGTTGAAAATCTGCAGACGGCCGACCTTGTAGCCCGGATCCTGCACGTAGATCCAGCAGTCGGGCACGATGGGCGGATTGCCCAGCGTGGGGATGTCGGTGGTGTTGCGCAGTTTCAGATGCTTGACCAGCAGGCCCACGGTCACGAAGTCACGGTACGGCAGACCATTGGCGATCTCGCTCATGTCGGCGGGCACCGATGCGGCGCCGCTGCCCGCATCCAACGCGTTGACCAGGTCCTTCACCGGCATGGAGGAGATGAACTGGTCGGCCTTCAGCTCGGTGCGGTTGCCCTCGCAATCTTCATACACCACGGATTCGATGCGGCCGCCCTCCTGGCGCACCTGAACCACATTCGCGTCGGTGATCACACGCACACCGGCGCGCTCGCAGTTGCGCTCCACGGTCTCCCACAGCTGGCCGGGCCCGTACTTGGGGTACCAGAACTCCTCGATCAGGCTGGTCTCCACCTTGGAGGCGTCCTGCTTCTTCGGCAGCAGTTTGAGGAACGCGTTCTTCAGCACCTCGGTGATGCTCAGGCCCTTGACGCGCTGCGCGCCCCAGTCGGCCGAGATCTGCGAGGGGTGCCGCCCCCACAGCTTCTCGGTGTAGCCCTCGAAGAACATCGAGTACAGCTTGCGCCCGAAACGGTTGATGTAGAAGTTCTCCAGATTGTCCTCGGGCAGCTTGTGCACCATCGACTTCAGGTACGAGAACCCGGCCTCCAGCGTTAGCTTGGGGCCCATGGCCTTGAGCGTGTTCGGGCTCAGGCTGATCGGGTAGTCGAAGAAATGCCGGTTCCAGTAGATGCGGGACACGCGGTGCCGCTTGAGCATCACCTCGTCGCAGGTCTCCGGGTCCGGCCCGCCCGGTTCCAGGTCGTGATGGCGGCCGAGCTTCCTGTCGTCGTAACTGGGCGCACCCTGCAGCGGCAGGGTGTCGCGCCACCACTGCATGATGCGGTCGTCCTTCGAGAAGAACCGGTGGCCGCCGATGTCCATCCGGTTGCCGTTGTGCTTCACCGTGCGCGAGATGCCGCCGAACTCGCGGGTCGCCTCCAGCACGGTCACGTCGTACGCGTCCGCGCCGCCGTCCTTCATCAATTCCCATGCGGCGGTCAGACCGGCGGGGCCGCCGCCGATGATCACCACGGTTTGCTTCTGCGTCACGTTCCGTTCTCCTTGCATTACGGTAAATCACGCATAGTTTACCCGAAAAGGCGGTACCCCGCATGGGGTATCGCCAAATCCTCACGATTGCGGCAAGGATTGGCATCCATTCGTCCCGCGGATGTGCCTCCACGGGAATACAGGAAACGGGCCGATCCGTCTGTTGGAATCGACCCGTCGGATACGTTCCGTTCGTCGCCGCTCATCGACCCGAACCCGATGCCGGACGACCGGTTCCGTGTGGCATCAGATGCCGTCGGGGATGTCGATGTCGGATTTCTGGACCTCCTCCACGTTCACATCCTTGAACGTCACGATGCGCACGCTCTTGGCGAACCGGGAGGACCGGTACACGTCCCACACCCATGCGTCGGTCAGCTGCACGTCGAAGTACACGTCCTGCCCGGCCGAACGCACGTTGAAATCCACCTTGTTCGCCAGGTAGAAGCGCCGTTCCGTCTCCACCACGTAGGTGAACAGTTTGATGACATCGCGGTATTCCTTGTACAGGGCGAGTTCGGCGTCGGTTTCGTAGTTGTCGAGATCCTCGGCGCTCATCACTTACCTTCCATATCGCGTTTGCGGCCACGCCCCAGGTTGCGCCACCAGGCGGTCTTCGACGATTTGCGCTCGGACGAGCCGTACGGCCAGCTGCTTTCCTCGCCGTCGGACGATTCGCGCACGTCGCCGGACTCCGGCTCGCGGAAGCGTTGGACGGCGCGGGGTTCGGACTGTTCCGGCAGAATGTGCTCCTGCCGCTGCGATTCACCCGGTTCCTCGCCCGGCTGCGGCATCGGGGCCTTGGCCTCCTCCGGGATGACCGGCCGCGTCTGCTGTTCCTCGGCGTTGCGCTTGCGGATGGACACCGAATGCTCACGCATGCTCAGCGCCTCCTTGACGCCGGGGTTGTCCTCCAGCACATGCATGCCGAAGGCGTCGAGGGAGGCGATCGGATCGTATTCGTCGGCCAGGGTGTCCATGACAATCAGGTCCTGGTACTTGTTGTTCTCCGCGTCCCACAGCGCGTCGCGCGAGGTGCCCGAGGGCACGAAGCCGAGCGACTGGTACACGGAGATCGACCGCGTGTTCTTCTCCGGCACGCCGACCCAGATGCGGTGCATCCCCAGCCCGGCCGGTTCCGGGGCGAAACCGAAGGTCATGACGCGAGGCATCGCGTCACGCGAATAGCCGCGGCCGCGGTAGTCCTTGCCGAGCACGATCTGGATGCGTGCGGAACGCGCCCAGCCGTCGATGTCGATCAGGAAGATCATGCCGATGACGTTGCCGGTTTCGGCCGCGTCGACCGTGCCGTCGTCGTCATGGTCCGCGTCGGTCAGGATCGACCAGGCGATGGTGCGGCGCGATTCGGGATCGTCCACACCGGTTTCGCTGCGGCCCTCCGCCCAGGCCACCGAGCGGCGGACCCAGGCGTGGACCACGGCGCGTTCGGCCTGCATGTCCTTGCCAGTGATGCGGGAGGCGCCGCAGTAGGCGCCCAGTTCGTCCATACGCGGCAGATCCTCCACGGACGCCGGGCGCAGATGCACCATCTCGCCCCTGATCGGGGGGATGACGATCCGCGCCGGCAGTTCGCGGGAGACCGCGTCGGCATCAGTCAACGGAGGTTCGGCGTTCTGTTCCATGACATACACCCCTTGGTCATTCGCTTTCACTCTACCTCTCGACGGTATTGTACCCATCTCAAGATTCGCTGAAAGCATTGTGCACTAGGCGTGAAGCCTCTCCATCACGATCTTGTTGACCGCCTTGGCGTCGGCCTGGCCCTTGGTGGCCTTCATGACCGCGCCGATGATGGCGCCCATCGGCTTCATGTTGCCGGCCTTGAGCTTCTCGACCACATCCGGGTTGGCGGCCATGGCCTCCTGGACGGCGGCGACGAGCGCGCCGTCGTCGGAGACGACCTGGTAGCCGTGCTTGGCCACGACCTCGGCGGGGGTGCCCTCGCCGGCGAGCACGCCGGAGACGGTCTGCTTGGCCAGCTTGTCGTTGAGCTTGCCGTCGGCGATGAGCTTCTCGACCTCGGCCACGTCGGCCGGGGTCACCGGCAGCTCCTCCAGCGACACGCCCTTGGCGTTCGCCTCACGGGACAGCTCGCCCAGCCACCACTTCTTGGCACCGGCGGCGGTGGCGCCGGCGGCCACGGTGGCCTCGATCAGGTCGAGGGCGTCGGCATTGACCACGTCGCGCATCTCCAGGTCGGAGAAGCCCCACTCGCCCTGCAGGCGGTTGCGGCGTTCGCGCGGCATCTCCGGCATCTGCGCGGCCAAACGCTCGATATGCTCCTTGGTGATGTGCAGCATCACCAGATCCGGGTCCGGGAAGTAGCGGTAGTCGTCCGCGTCGGACTTGACGCGCCCGCCGGCGGTGGTCTGCGAGGCCTCGTCCCAATGGCGGGTCTCCTGCAGCACCTCGCCGCCGTCGTTCAGGATGGCGGCCTGGCGGCGGATCTCGTACTGGATGGTCTTCTCGATGCCGCGGAACGAGTTCACGTTCTTGGTTTCGGAGCGGGTGCCGAACGGGTCGGTCGGGTTGCGGCGCAGCGACACGTTCACGTCGGCGCGCATGTTGCCCTGCTCCATGCGGGCGTGCGAGATGTTCAGCGCACGCACGATGTCGCGCAGCGTACGCATGTAGGCGCCGGCGATCTCCGGGCCGCGGTCGCCCACGCCCTCGATCGGCTTGGTGACGATCTCGATCAGCGGCACGCCGGCGCGGTTGTAGTCGACCAGCGAGTGGTCCGCACCCTCGATGCGGCCGTCGGCGCCGCCGACGTGCGTGTTCTTGCCGGCGTCGTCCTCGATGTGGGCGCGTTCGATCGGCACGCGGAAGATCGTGCCGTCATCCAGTTCCACGTCCAGGTAGCCGTTGCCGTTGGTCGGCTTGTCGTACTGGGAGATCTGGTAGTTGCGCGGCATGTCCGGGTAGAAGTAGTTCTTGCGGGAGAACTGGCTCCATTCGGCGATCTCGCAGTGCAGGGCCAGGCCCAGCTTGATCGCGTAGTCCACGGCGGCCTCGTTGAGCACCGGCAGGGAGCCGGGCAGACCGAGGGAGACCGGGGTCAGCTGCGTGTTCGGATCGCCGCCGAACTCCACATGCGCCGGGCAGAACAGCTTGGTGTTCGTGCTCAGCTCGACATGCGTCTCCAGGCCGATGACCGGGTCGAACTGCTTGACGGCATCGGCGTACTTCATCAGTTTTTCAGCCATAATGTCTTGCTCCTCCGATGCTTCACTTGTTCAGGCCGTCGAGCCACGGGGTCTTCAGGGACTGCCAGATCGGGCCGCCCCACTGTTCGTTGAGCGCGGCCTCCAGGGCGGCGGCCGGCTTGTACATGACCTCGTCGCGCTGCTGCGGGGCGATGAACTGGATGCCGGCGGGCAGGCCGTCGTCGGACAGGCCGGACGGGATGCTCATGGCCGGGGTGCCGGCCAGGTTCGCCGGGATCGTGGCGATGTCGTTCATGTACATGGCCAGCGGGTCGTCCATCTTCTCGCCGAACTTGAACGCGGTGGAGGGGCTGGTCGGGGAGATCAGCACGTCGGCCTGCTCGAACGCCTTGTTGAAGTCCTGGATGATCAGCGTGCGCACCTTCTGCGCGGAGCCGTACCAGGCGTCGTAGTAGCCGGCGGACAGCGCGTAGGTGCCCAGGATGATGCGGCGCTTGACCTCGTCGCCGAAGCCGGCCTCACGGGTGTAGGCCATCATGTTGGCGGCGGTCTGCGGCACGTCGGCCGGCGGCATGACGCGCAGGCCGTAGCGCATGCCGTCGTAGCGGGCCAGGTTGGAGCTGACCTCGGAGGGCATGATGATGTAGTAGGCACCCAGCGAATACGGGAAATGCGGGCAGGAGACCTCCACGATCTCGGCGCCCATCTCCTCCAGCAACTTGACGGACTCGTTGAAGCGGGCCTGCACGCCCGGCTGGAAGCCCTCGCCGCCCAGTTCCTTGACCAGGCCGATGCGCATGCCCTTCAGGTCGCGCTTCATGCCTTCGCGGGCGGCGGCGGCCATCGGGCGCACCGGGGCCGGGATAGAGGTGGAATCGCGGCGGTCATGGCCGCCGATGATCTCCTGCAGCAACGCGGAATCCAGCACCGTGCGGCTCACCGGGCCGATCTGGTCCAGCGAGCTCGCCATCGCGATCGCGCCGAAACGGCTCACGCCGCCGTAGGTCGGCTTGACGCCGACCGTACCGGTCAGCGCACCCGGCTGACGAATCGAGCCGCCGGTGTCGGTGCCCAGGGCCAGCGGGGCCTCGAAGGCGGCCACCGCGGAGGCCGAGCCGCCGCCGGAGCCACCCGGCACACGGTCGGTGTCCCACGGGTTGTGGGTCGGGCCGAACGCGGAATGCTCGGTGGAGGAGCCCTGCGCGAACTCGTCCAGGTTCGTCTTGCCCAGCAGCGGCATGCCCGCGGCCTTGAGCTTCTCGATGACGGTGGCGTCGTACGGCGGCACCCAGCCTTCGAGGATCTTCGAGGCGGCCGTGGTCACGATGCCCTTGGTCACGATCATGTCCTTGATCGCGATCGGCACGCCGGCCAGCTCGGGCAGGCCCTCGGTCTGGCCCTTGGCGGTCTTCTCGTCGAACGCGTCGGCCTGGGCGCGCGCCTCGTCGGCGGACACCTGCAGGAACGCCTGGATGCTCGGCTCGGCGGCCTCGATCACCTTCAGGTGGGCCTCGACCAGCTCACGGCTGGACACCTCGCCGGACTTGATCTTCGCGGCCATCTGCGCCGCGGACAGCTTCACCAGCTCGTCGGTCATCTCACTCCTCCCCCAGAATGCGCGGCGCCACGAACATGCCGCTCTCGGACACCGGAGCGCCGGAGACGGCCTCCTCCTGCGTCAGCGGAGTCTCGGCCACGTCCGGGCGCAGATACGCCTCAAGCGGCACCGGGTTGGCGGTCGGCGGCACGTTGTCTCCGGCGACCTCCTGCACCTTGTTGATGGCGTCGGCGATGACGTTGAGCTCGCCCTGCAGGCGGGTGATCTCCTCATCGGTCAGCGCGATTCGGGCCAGATCGCCCAAATGCATGATCTCTTCACGTGTGAATGTTGGCATGGCCTCAACTATATGAGCGCGGCGTGACACGTGGGTTACCGGTCTCACTTGACATCGGAGCGGCGGACCACGATCGCGCCGATCGCATACGCCACAACCACCCACGCCAGCAGAATCAGTCCGCTCTGCCACCAGGTCGGCTCGAACAGGCCGCTTGTTTCGGGGGTCGCGGCAACCGTCGTCTCCGCAATGGCATCCGCCGAGCCGACGTCGATGCTCACGTTCGTCGAAGACGACGACACCACCACATCGACGCCCGCCGTCAGAACATTCGACGCGGCCTGATCGGGCAGGCAACGCGCCACCGACTGCAGCCACGCGAACCGGTCGCCCGCCAGCGACGCCATCGACAGCGCCGACGGCGCGATGATCAGCAGACCGACCAGGGCGAACACGCCGCCCATCGTCGACCGGCAGAGGCCGCCCAGGCCCACGCCCAACACCGCCATGGCGGTCAGCAGCAGCGCGCCGCCCAGGATACTCACCCACGGCAACGCACGCTCATTGTCAGTCAGCGGAGTCAAGCCGCCCGGCGACAGCAGCGCGTAGGCCGCAGCCCATGCCAGCAGCAGGCCGATCAGGGACGACACGAACGCGAGCGCCGCCGTCACCAGCGTCTTGGCGTTCAGGAACATCACGCGCCGCGGGTTCGCCACCAGCGACGACTGAATGGTGGACGACGAATATTCGACGCTCACCGCCATCACACCGAAAATGCCGGTCACCAGTAGACAGGTCGGTACGAATCCAGCCGCCGAGGACCACATGAACGACTCGGCCACCGGCTGCGGGGTGTCCAGGAACTCGCCGGTCTGCGGGTCGATGGACATCACGAACGACATGGCCCATGCCAGCAGCGCCGAACCGGCCGGCAGCAGGAGCGCATTGATGATCAGCAGCACGTATGTGGACTTCAGACTCAACGCTTTGCACAACTCGGCGCGAACGGCGTTGAGGAAGGTCAGACTCGGCGCGGTGCGGGCGGAACGATCGGCATGTGCGGCGTGGGCTCCCCTGCTCATTGCTGCACCTCCTTGGATTGCGCGAATTCGGACTCTGACACATTCGTGGCAACAGGAGGCGTCGATGATGCACTCGTTACCGGCATCGCACGACCCAAGTATTCGGCACGCGAATGGGTGAGCGTCATGTAGGCCTCTTCGAGCGAGGCGTGCTCCTGCACGAACAGGTAGGTGACCAGCTGCGCGGCGGCGAAGACGCGGGCGGCGGCCCCCAGATCGGCGCCCGTGATGCGGAAGGCCGCACCCTCCTGCGGGTCGCCGGTTTCGCACGTGATCGGCGTGACCGTGACCTCGGGCGCGTGGGCGAAGATGGCCTTGAGCTTCTCCGGCTCGGGCGTGATGACGCGCAGCGAACGCGTGGAGTGTTCGGCCACGAAGTCGGCCACGGTGGTGGTCTCCAGGATGCGCCCCTGGCCGATGATGACCAGATTGTCGGCGGTGAGCGCCACCTCGCTCATCAGATGCGAGCTCAACAGTACGGCGCGGCCCTGCGCGGCGTAGTAGCGGCACAGGTCGCGCACCCATTTGACGCCTTCGGGATCCAGACCGTTGATCGGCTCGTCGAGGACCAGGTTGTGCGGGTCGCCCAGCAGGGCGGCTGCGATGGACAGGCGCTGGCTCATGCCCAGGGAGAACGCGCCAGCCTTACGGGTTTTGACGGCTGCGATGCCGGTCAGGTCCATGACCTCGTCCACACGGCGCTTCGGGATGCCGTTGGTGAGGGCGATGCTCAGCAGGTGGGCGTAGGCGCTACGGCCCTTATGCGCGGATTTGGCGTCCAACACCGCCCCGACGGTCCGCAGCGGGGCGCGATGCTCGGCGAACGGCCGGCCATCGATGAGGGCGCGACCGGAGTCCGGGGCGATCAGGCCGAGCGCGGCACGCATGGTGGTGGACTTGCCGGCGCCGTTCGGTCCCAGGAAGCCTGTGACCTTGCCGTCCTCGGCGGTGAAGCTGACGTGGTCCAGCACGGTTTTCGCGCCGAAACGTTTGGAGAGACCCTCAATCTCGATCATGGCTCCGAGCCTACACCATAGGGCTCATCGGTGGCGGGCGCCGGCGCACGCAACACTTTGCTGCCGAGGATCATATGTTCCATTACCTCACTGCGCGATACATAATATAATCAGGGATATGACCGAGGGCGATTTTCCATCTCTACATACCTGCACTGTCGAGGAATTGCTGAACATGGATCTCCATATCCCCGATTATCAGAGGCCATATGTTTGGACTACGGTAAATGTCGGAGAACTCATCGAAGACATCAAGTCCTACGCCCCCAATCAATCAGGCAGCCCACAGTCCGATGACGTTCAGCTTCAGGACAATCGATACCGCATCGGCTCAATCATCCTGCATAACGAAACCGCTACGGACAAGCCGAACGAATTCGACATTGTTGATGGCCAGCAACGTATTATTACGTTGGTTCTTTTATATCTACTTTGCAATGAGTCAGCAAATCGGTCAGCGGCCTGCAAGGCCAAAGATCTCAGCATTACTTCCGGACGACTGGATATCAGTCGAAATCACATCCTGGAAAATTACCATTATGGTAAGCAAGCCATACCGGAACAGGAACGTCGGCCTTTTCTACAGAAAATGTTGCGGGGATGTAGTGTTGACGTTATTACGACACATGACATCAGTCAGGCATTCCAGTTATTCGACTCGCAGAACGACCGCGGAAAACCCCTGGACCCGACAGACCTGCTCAAAGCCTACCATCTTCATGAATTGGACGTTCAAGGCGACGATAGCGCTAGTCAAGACAATCAAGACATCAGTAGTCAGTGGATGGATAGCGCGACGATATCGCGAATCAGGGAGCTATTCAACGACCATCTGTTCCGAATCAAACGTTGGTCCATGAAGCAAAGCGTGCTTGACGGTTTTTCAGCCAGCAATATCAATATGTTCAAAGGTCTATCACTTACCGAGGCAGAGAGGAATGATACCCCTTGGACCAAACCATACCGCATACTTGAAGAACGATATTGTTCCGCCGAGAACCCACTGCTAAAAACCGCTGAAGACTACCCATTCCAGATTGACATGTCTTTTGCCAGCGGAAAGCGCTTCTTTGACATGACTCAACACTACTCGGATTTGGCTGAAAACTGCGGAATCTTCCTTCAAGATTCCGCAGAAAATAATGATTCGTTTCTGGAGACATGCGATTGGTTTGTCGACGAGGCAATCAAGGACTCGCCGAATACTCCAATGGAACATATCAGAGCAGAACTATGTCGAATCGATTTGTTTCGAGAAATGCTAAGTCTCCGGAATTCTAATTGGCACTACAAGACAACGTGCAACCTGTTTCTCGATCTCATCATGTATTACATCGACCGATTCGGCACCGATCATCTAAACGAATTCGTTAACCTGGCCTTCCGATATGCTGGAGCACTCCGCATAGCCAGTAGTACATGTGGTATTACCAATATTGATACTTATGTACTGGCGCAACGGCCACAACGGTATCTTCCCAATCGGGTGAATCTATTCAGTATAATTCGTCTGGCTACGTCCGCCAGAGACGTTCTTCATACTTCGTTGGACACAATTGAGTTAAACAACAAAGCAAACTCAACGGATGACAAGAAGTGGTTCGATACCATTTTCTACAAAACGGCAAGATTCCGAGATATTCCCGTCATACCATGGAATGACATTAAACAACTCCGCGAACATCCTGAGAACAGTGAAGATATCATCAAGCGCCTCATCGGAACATATGGCGATGAACATAAATACATTCGCGAACAAATCTTTGCTGCACTATGCTGGGGTGGCATTATAAGCAAACGTGGCGCCAAAAACCGGTGGAAATATGATGACAAGAGAAATAAGCCTATCAGCGGACGCGAGAAAATACTAGAGTACATCTCCTCTTTCCTGCATTCTAACTAACAAATAACTACATTTGTTCTTTAAATCTTCAAGGAATCGAAATGGACAACAAACTGAACACCTGTATTTCAATCAGCGAACTGTTTTACAATAACTCTTCTGGTCTCCGTTACATCATACCGAATTATCAACGCCCTTATGAATGGGATGAACAGCAAATTCAGCAACTAATTGACGACATAGTTAACGCAAAACAGGAACACTGCTCAGCATATTTCCTCGGAACTATTGTATTAGGAAATTACAATAAAGATAATAACATCATAGAAATAGTTGACGGACAACAACGACTTACCACTTTGCTATATATTCTGCAGCATAACGCTACCCCAAGCTTTCACCTCTATAATTCAAATTTATTAGACAAGACTATACCACCAGACAAAAGGTTGCAAAGTATTATCGATGATATTTTAGAAGAACACAAGCTTCAATCCAACGATGATTTATTTAGTTTTTTGAAAGAGCACGTATATCTGTTCCAAACAGTACTGCCCGCGAACACCGACTTGAATCGTTACTTTGAAATCATGAACAGTCGTGGACAGCAGCTTCAACCACAAGATGTTGTCAAGGCTTATCTCATGGAGCAGCTAGAAGACGAAAACGAAAGGTCCAGTTTCTCCGTTATCTGGGATGCCTGCTCCGATATGGACGGTTATGTCCAGGACGCATTCCCCGAAGAGAAGCGCACAGAACTCTTTGGAGATAGTTGGAACAGCATACCGTCTATACAAAAAATCGAATGCGTATTTACCCGCAAGGATTCACAGGATGACACCATAGTATTACATGAACAAACAATACTAGATATCATCAATACCGATATTACATCCGAATACTCCTCGCCGCCTTTGAATCGCGACAGAACCAAGCACGGCATTGTTTCTTTTCCCACATTTCTACTTCATGTTCTCAATCTAATTCAAACAAAGAACTGCACAAACAAACATAGCAATACCTCTCAATATAACAGTGACTCTGCTATACCAAATGAGAATCATCTCATTCACAAATTCAAAGAATGGACTAAAACAGACAATATTATGGAATTTGCCTACAGTCTTTTGCACTATAGAGCTTTGCTCGATTCATTTGTCATCAAGACAACTGACACTCCAGAAACATGGGCCATTTGCCGTTATAGCAAATCCATGAATACGTCATCCAGCGACAGTAATCCATATAAGGACGATTCAAGTCGCATGATTTTATTGCAATCAATGCTGCGAGTCACATTTACCGATCAGCGGAGAGTCTTCATCTCCCCTCTGCTAGAACACATCGACGACTATTACAACGAAAATATAGACCACGACAACCAGTCGCTTCAGAAGCTATTTGACTCCATACATGAATGGTGCCGCAGCACCCTCTGTAAACAGTTATCGAACGACGGTAACAATGACCTCTGTCAGGCAATTTGTTCAGCCGCCAAGAAAGGAACTGGCACCTCGCATTTTCTCATGAATATGCTCGATTATCTCATTTGGGACGCAGAGCACAGCAAGAACAATAGTTCAACATGCATACAGCCACTCATTAACAAACATAAGGATATCCTTGATAAAGAATGCGAAGGTATTCATCAGCGAATCTTCGATGATTTCCAATTTCGCTACCGGAATTCCATCGAGCATTTCTTTCCGCAGAACCCCAGCTCTACTACTGATAGAGGAGAAGACAAAAGCGAAGTATCGGAAGAACTTCGGGATAACATCGGCAACCTTTGCATGATGACCCGAAGCGAAAACTCCCGAAGAGGAAATCTTTTCCCAAGTGCGAAAGTCGAACAATACAGTTCAAGTGACCAAAGTCTCAAATTCCATATCATGGCAGCTCTCTTGAAAAAAGAAGAAACATGGAACAACAACACTGTCAAAAAACATGCAACAACAATGCACAAACTTCTGCAGGAGTTTCTGTCGTGCGAGTGTGATTCCTCAAACTGCGATGCCGCCACCGAAGCTTAGGCCACGCCTGCGCGCTGGGCGATCCAACAGTGCATGGCCACGGCGGCCGCGGCACCGGCGTTGATGGAGCGCACGGAGCCGAACTGGGAGATGTACACCACGTCGTCGGCCATCGACACGGCCTTTTCAGACAGTCCCGGCCCCTCGGCGCCGAACAGCATCAGGCAGCGTTCGGGGAAGCGGTAGGTCTCGATCGGCACCGCGCCCGGAATGATGTCGAGTGCGATGACCCGCGCCTCACGCAGCACGCGCAATTGTTCGCGCACTTCAACCCGCTGCATGGCCAGATCAGGGATGCGTTCGTATTCAAAGTCCGGATGGGACGGGTCAAGGGTCAGCTGTGCGAGTTGGACCTCGCAATCGGCAATCTCGGCGGCGATGCCGGCGCGCCAGCCGGTGATCAGTTCGTCGATCGACGGATGGTATTCGACGTGCTGGTACAGCTCGGTCATCAACGCGCCCTTGCGATTCCATTTGTGCGGGCCGACGATATGCACACGCCGCGCGGCGAATGCGTTGGCGGTACGCACCATCGAGCCGATGTTGAAATCGTGCGTCCAATTCTCCACCGCCACCTCGAACCCGTGGCGGCCCCGCGCATCCAGGTCGGCTTTGATGGCGTCGACCGTCCAGTAGCGGTACCGGTCGAGCACGTTGCGCCGGTCGCCTTCGTCCAGTAGCTCGCCATCATACCGGGTGTCGTAGTTGGGCGACTGGGGGTCGTCCGGACGCGGCTCGCCGGGATGGACCCGAGCCCATGGCCCTACGCCGATCTCGCGGAAGGTGGGTTCGCCGGAGGCCTTGGCGGCCAAGGAGATAGGATTCGGCTCGTGCATGAAATCACGCCTTGAGGTCGGATTCGTGGAAGACCTCGATGAACGGCAGGGCGTGCGATTCGCCGTTGACCGGGTTGACGACGGTGATGGTCGGTTCGGTCATGTCGACGCCGCCGATCAGGGAGGCGATGGCGACGACCTGCGCGTTCTGCGCCTCCACAACACCGAAGTCCAGGCTCAGTTCGTTGCCGTTACGCAGGGTGACCAGAGACGAGGTCTGCACATACGATTTCTCGGACAGCCAGGAATCCAGAAGGATGACGCGCTTATTCGCAATGCTCGGCCCCTTGACGGACGGGTAGACGAAGTCCATCACGAAACCGTCCAGGTCCTCGCCGCGGGAGGCGGCCGCCTGCACCATCGCACCAACCAGCGGCACGGCGGCTGCGGTCAGGGCGCCGACGGCATCGAAATCATCGATCGAATACCCCTGCTCCTCCAAGGTGTCGAGCAGGAGATGACCCACCACTGCGGCCCCTCGATGATCGAAGGTCACGGAGAACAGCTCGCTGAAGGGTTTGTCCGCCATCTCGGCGCGCAGCAGCGTCTTCATCTGGTCGTACGGCGTCATCATGGCGAATGTCGCCTCGTCGATGGAGGCGGAGGCGGTGTTCATGGTCTCTTCGGTCATACGTCCAGCCTATCGCCGAGTGCCGCCAAACCGATTCCGGGCTATTGCGTGACCTCCGGGGCGGTGAGTTCACGGATGTTGGTCTTCTCCGCATCGAGCATTCCCACCTGTGCGATGATCTTGCTGCCATCGACCGCCTGCAGTTTGCGCGCGGTGACGAGCACACGCGATTCCAACGACGAAGCGAACTGGTTGTAGGCGCCCACGGTGCGGGTGATGGCCGTGCCGAGCTTGTTGGCATGGTCACCCAAGGTCACGAACCGGCTATAGAGCTCACGCGACAGGTCGAACAGCTGCTTGGCGTCATCCGTCAACCCCTGCTGCCGCCACGCATACGCCACAGACTTGAGCACCGCCCAGAGCGTGACCGGCGAGGTGAGCGCCACCTTGCGGGCAAAGGCATCATCCATCAGCGTGGGATCCGCCTCCAGCGCCGCCTGGAGCAACGCCTCGTTCGGAATGAACGCCACCACGAAGTCGGGTGCCGTGTCGAACGCCTGCCAATACGCCTTATCCCCCAGCGTCTTCACATGGTCGCGCAGCGCCTTGGCATGGGCCTTAAGCAGCTCGTTGCGACGGGCCAGGTCCTCGGCGGAAGCGGTCTCCGGAATCTCGCAGGCACGCTGGTAATCCGCATACGGTACCTTGGCATCAATCGGAATCGATTTGCCGCCGGGCAGATGCACCACCATATCGGGGCGCTGGATGTGGCCGTCCGAATCGGTGACCACCACCTGCGTATCGAAATCCACATGCTCCAGCAGGCCGGCCGATTCCACGATATTGCGCAGCTGCGCCTCGCCCCACGCGCCACGCACCTTATTGTTCCGCAATGCGGCCGACAGCGTGCTGGTCTCCTTGTCCAACCGGGCCTGCTGCTCCCCCAAGCCGCGCAGTTGCTCGCTCAGCGCGCCCAGCTCCTGCTTGCGCCCCTCCTCGATCTGGGCGACCTTCTGTTGCAGGGCATCCAGATTCTTCTGCACCGGGGCCAACGCCGACAGCACCCTGCCCTGTTCGTTCAAGGCCTGCGCCTGTTCGGACCGTCTGCGCTCGGCCTCCGCCGCGGCACGGTCCTTCTCATGCTGCATACGGACCTGCTCGGCCTGCTGCGCCTGAGCCAACTGCGACTTGACGAACGACAGCTGCTGGTTCAGACCATCGGCCTGCGCACGGTACTCCGCCGACTGCGTGGACAGCGAAGCGATCTCACGTCGGGCCGATTCCAACTCCCCTTTCACCTGGTCCAGCTCGCTTGACTTGACGGCGCGAGCCTGCTCCTGGCCTTTGGCACGCCCCAGCACAAAGCCGGCGAACGCCCCCAGCGCCGCACCGACCACCACCATAACCACCATAACCAGTGGCATCATCGCAGAATCGAACATATGTTCTATTGAAGCGGCAGGCGTGGACGAGGGAACGGGCGTGAGCGAAACACCGGATACAATTCGCCAACCGCCACGCAAGCCAAGACAACAGCGACAACCAAAAGGCCCCGGCCGCAGTAAAGGGGCCGAGGCCAAAGCGGACAGATCCGGAACGAACCGAGGGCTACCGGCATGGACACCATGCGTATAGCTCCCGATTCGACGGATCGGAACGGACCGGGGACTACCGCATCAGTCCTCGGCAACGCCTTCCACGGTCACGCCGTCATCGACGAGCCGGTCGCTCGCCCAGGCGGAGAGCTCCAGATGCTCGCCGCCGGTGTGATCCACCAGCACCGTGTCGCCATCGTGCACGCGACCGCCCAGCAGCATGCGCGCCAGCTGGTCGCCGACCTCGCTCTGCACGAGGCGACGCAGCGGGCGGGCACCGTACGCCGGGTCATAGCCGGTGTTGGCCAACCATTCGCGTGCCGAATCCGTCACGTCGAGCGTGATGCGGCGTTCGGTCAGCCGGGCCGCGACCTGCGCCACCTGGATGTCGACGATGCCGCCGAGTTCCTCGCGCGTCAGCGGGTGGAAGACCACCAGCTCGTCCAGACGGTTGACGAACTCCGGCTTGAACTGCATGTGCACGGCATCCATCACGGCCTTGCGCTTGGCGTCCTCGTCCAGATCGGGCTGGACCAGGAACTGCGAGCCCAGGTTCGAGGTCATGATCAGGATCGTGTTCCTGAAGTCCACGGTGCGGCCCTGACCATCGGTCAGACGACCGTCGTCGAGCACCTGCAGGAGCACGTCGAAGACCTCCGGGTTCGCCTTCTCCACCTCGTCGAACAGCACCACCGAATACGGGCGGCGACGCACGGCCTCGGTCAGCTGACCGCCCTCCTCATACCCGATGTAGCCCGGCGCCGCGCCGATCAGGCGGGACACGGAGGACTTCTCCATGTACTCGCTCATATCGATGCGCACCATGGCCTTCTCGTCGTCGAACAGGAAGTCGGCGAGCGCCTTGGCGAGCTCGGTCTTGCCCACGCCGGTGGGGCCGAGGAACAGGAACGAGCCGGTCGGGCGGTTCGGGTCGGCGATGCCGGCGCGCGAACGGCGCACCGCGTCGGACACGGCCTGGATGGCCTCCTTCTGGCCGATGACGCGCTTGCCGAGGTACTCCTCCATGTTCAGGAGCTTCTCGTTCTCGCCCTGCATGAGGCGGCCGACGGGGATGCCGGTCCAGTCGGAGACGATTTCCGCCACGGAATCGGCGTCCACGTGGTCAGGCACCATCGGCTCGTTGTCGGTCTCGGCCGCGTCCGCCTCGTCGGCGGCGCGTTCGGCGGCGGCGAGCTCCTTCTGGATGGCGGGGATCTCGCCGTACAGGATGCGGCTGGCCTTCTCCAGGTCGCCCTCACGGGCGGCCTTGTCGGCTTCCACGCGCTTGGCGTCGAGCTGGGCGCGCAGGTCGCCGACCTTGTTGTGGCCGGCCTTCTCCGCATCCCAACGGGCGGTCAGTCCGCCCAGCTTCTCGCGCGTGTTGGCCAGTTCGGCCTGCAGCTTGCCCAGACGCTCCTTGGACGCGGGGTCCTCGGCCTTCTTCAGCTGCATCTCCTCCATCTCCAGACGGGTGACCTTGCGCTGCAGTTCGTCGATCTCCTCGGGCTGCGAGTCGAGTTCCATGCGCAGGTGCGCGGCGGCCTCGTCGACCAGGTCGATGGCCTTGTCCGGCAGCTGACGGCCGGAGATGTACCGGTTCGACAGCGTTGCGGCGGCGACCAGCGCGTCGTCACCGATCGTGACCTTGTGGTGCGCCTCATACCGCTGCTTCAGGCCGCGCAGGATGGCGATCGTATCCTCGACGGACGGCTCGCCCACGTACACCTGCTGGAAGCGGCGTTCCAGCGCCGGGTCCTTCTCCACGTTCTCGCGGTATTCGTCGAGCGTGGTGGCACCGATCAGACGGAGTTCGCCGCGCGCCAGCATGGGCTTCAACATATTGCCGGCGTCCATCGAGCCTTCGGCCGCTCCCGCACCGACGATCGTATGGATCTCGTCGATGAACGTGATGATCTGGCCGTTCGCGTTCTTGATCTCGTTGAGCACGCTCTTCAGGCGCTCTTCGAATTCGCCACGATACTTGGAACCGGCCACCATGGAACCGAGGTCCAGGGAGATCAGCTTCTTGTTCTGCAGGGTGCTCGGCACGTCGCCGGCCACGATGCGCTGCGCCAGGCCTTCCACGACGGCGGTTTTGCCGACGCCGGGCTCGCCGATCAGCACCGGGTTGTTCTTGGTGCGCCGACTCAGGATCTGGATGACGCGGCGGATTTCCCGATCACGGCCAATGACCGGGTCGAGTTTGCCGTCACGTGCCTGCGCGGTCAGATCGGTAGAGTATTTCTCCAACGCCTTGTAGTTGCCTTCGGCGTCCGGGCTGGTGACCTTCGCGCCGCCGCGCACGTCGGGCACGGCCTTGCGCAGCGCCTCGGGGGTGATGCCGTTGCGCTTGAGGATGTCGGCGCTCTGGTTCGGGGTGGCCGCGGCGATGCCGATGAGCAGGTGTTCGGTGGAGACGTATTCGTCGCCCATCACCTGCATCTCCTTCTCGGCCTGCGCGAGCGCGGCGGTCAGCTGGCGACTGGCCTGCGGCTGCGCGGTGCTCGAACCGCTGGCGCTCGGCAGGGCGACCAGTGCGTTGCGAATCTCAGCCCCGATGCGCTGGCGATCGCCGCCGGCGGCCTGGATCAGGCCGGGGACCACGCCGTTCTCCTGGCGGAGCAGCGCATCCATCAGATGCAGGGTCTCGACCTGCGCGTTGCCCGCGGCGGACGCGCTCTGAATCGCGTCGCCGATTGCCTCCTGGGCCATCGTCGTGAACTTCTGTTCCATATCATCCTCCATGCGTCGCGCCCCGCCGCGGCTTGCTGCCGGGCCGTCTTCGGGCGCGATTCCCGCTGTCTGATATGGTCAACCGACCATGCCCCTATTCTATTCCCAAAACTTGAGTGAAGTTGACTCAAGTTTCCACCATCCAGGCAATCCTTTACCACTCGGAAAGACACACGCTAAACCTCCCGACACCTCGTATCGAAGCATCACCTCCGCATACACCATGTCCATCCTTCAAGTTCCACAGTTTCGACGCCCCGAGGAAGCAAAACTTCTGCGCTTGATATACTTAGCATGTCCTGTTTCTAGAACGGGGCTCCAAGACGCCGGGGGATATCCCCCGGCACTTCATTTTCGGTGAAAAGGCGAAGTGTCCTGACGAAAGCGGCGAATAAGGCATGAAACGTTAAAGCTGAGTAACAGACCTAGTTCGCACTACCTCGGCGTTGAAATTCTCTTGCAAGGAAAATCAAGCCCTCCGAATTAAAACCCCGAAGTAGTGCGAACTGAAGCTCAGCCCTGAACCACCACATTCCTCAGCGAGCCGATGCCCTCCACATGCACAACCGCCTCATCGCCCGGCTTCAATGAGCCTGAGGCGTGCGGGGTGCCGGTCAGGATCACGTCGCCGGGCAGCAACGTGGCATAGCTGGAGATGGCGGCGATCTGCTCGGGGATGCCGTGGATCAGGTTGGCCGTGGTGCCGCTGGCCTCGGGAACATCCTCGCCGTTGAGACTGAACGAGATCCGCGCATCCCGCCAGTCGAGCTCGGTCTGGATCCACGGGCCCAGCGGACAGGCCGTGTCGAACCCCTTGGCGCGCGTCCACATCGGATCGAGCTTCTGCAGGTCGCGCAGCGTCACGTCATTGGTGCAGGTGAACCCCAGCACATAGTCCATGGCCCGCTCCACCGGCACGTTCTTGGCGATCCGCCCAATCACCACCGCCACCTCCGGCTCATAGTTCATGTCATGCGAAGCGCCCGGCATGACAATCGGGTCATCAGGCCCGATGACCGAGGTGGACGGCTTCATGAAAATCATCATGTCCTCGGGAGCATGGGCGATCTCCGAATGCCCGGCCTCATGCATGAACTGCGCATGCGCCTCATAGTTCTTGGCCAGCCCGTAGATCTTCGAGGGGATGATCGGCGCCAGCAGCCGGATGCCGTCAGCATCCAGCGCATACCGCTCGCCGGTCGGGTTCACGCGCGAGCCGCCGAGCGGATACCCGTCGAGCGCCACCAGGTAATCCTTCTCCTCGGCCTCGTCATACTGCACAAAGGCATACTGCGGAACATCATCATGCGAAAAACGTGCGATTCTCATGCTTCACAGTCTAGGCCATGCGCCTGCCTCACTTGAACGCACGCTCGCCGAAGATGGCCGTGCCCACACGCACGATGGTCGATCCTTCCGCAATAGCCAGTTCCATATCCTGCGTCATGCCCATCGAAAGCTCAAGGCAATGCCCCGTTCCAGGGTCCCCAGAGGCCAGGATCTGCTCGCGCAACCGTCGCAGATGCGCGAATCCGGCCCGGATAACCCGCTCATCATCCACATGCGCGCCAATAGTCATAAGCCCCTGCAGCTCCACGCCGCCCATCGCGCCGATCCGCCGAGCGATATCGAGCGCCAGCGCCGGATCGCACCCGGATTTGGAGGCTTCGCCGGATTCGTTGACCTCAAGCAGCACACCCACGGTGATTCCGGCGGCCACAGCCCGGCGCGCGATCTTCTCCGCGAGTTCGATGGAATCGACCGACTCGATGGTGTCCACAACCGGCAGGACCTTGTTGATCTTGTTCGATTGCAACTGTCCAATGAGATGGAACGGAATGTGCTCGCCGTCAGCCGCGTCACCGCCGTCCGCACCCAACGCATATCCGCGCTCCCCGCACAGATACCGCAAGCCGTCGACCTTGGCCACCACCTCCTGCGGCCGGTTCTCCCCTATCATCCGCACGCCGGCATCGATTGCCGCCATGATCTCCCCGACGTCGCGGGTTTTGGTGGCCGCGAGCAGCCGCACGGATCCGGCTTCGCGCCCGGCGGCACGTTCGGCCTCCGCGATGCGGTCGAGCACCCGATGCACCCCGTCCGTAATCTGCCGCGTCCGTTCCGGGCCGATCGACTCGTTCGCCAGATCCTTGTGTTCCATGTATGCAGCCATTGCCAACTCCCCGCCGATTCCGCGTTCTGCGTTCCGCCTCGATTCCCAGTCCATCGTAGTCCGCCGGCGGACTAGGTCAATGTGATCAGGTCAATAAGACCAGGCTAACGCCCGTTCGCCCCGTCGCCCGTTGCCCATTGAGAAGCACATCACCCGAAACCCGAGATCTACCAGTGCTTCGGCCAGCGCGCCCCGTGCCGCATCGGGTTCCACGGCCCTCGCCGCAGGAACGCGACCAGGAGCAACAGCGGCAGCAGCGTGCCGGATACGGCGATTGCCGCGGCCACGCGCGGGTCATGCGGCGCCTCCTCGATGGGTGGGATGTCGCCCGGAATCGCCGCCCGGACGCCGGAAACGAGCAGTCGGTGCGTGTTCACGCCGTACGGGGTGCAGGTCATCAGCGTGACCCGGTCCTCGCCCTCCACGATTTTCAACCGTGACGTATCGTCGGGTTCGATGACCTCGATCCGATCGACCCGATAGCCCAACGTCTCCCCCATGACGTCGATGTAAAAGTAGTCGCCCACTTTCATTTCATCCAGACGCGTGAACATCATCGCCTCCACCAGGCCTCGATGCCCGGTGATGACCGCGTGCGTGGATTCGCCGCCCACCGGCAGCGAGGAGCCGTACAGATGCCCGGCCCCGGAGGCGAGCGCCGATTCGGAGGTGCCATGGTAGATCGGCAGGTCCACCGAGATTTCAGGGATGCGGATGGCGCCCATCACGCCGCCGCCCGCGTCCAATAGCGATTGGTATTCCTCGTCCTGTGCGGACGCGGAGTCCTCGCCCGACGCATGGGAGCCGCCCGACTGGTTGGAGAAGGGGTCCCGAGCCTCGCCGAGGATCGGCTGCCCGGAGGCGGCGAGGCGTTCGTTGTAGGCGTGGGCCGCCGCCAATGATTCCTCGGCCTGCGGATACGGCCAGCCTGCTACACGATCGGCTGCATCCGAAGTGGTATGGGCCAAACGCACGTCCGACTGGTATTGCAGAACCACAGGGTATCCGATGACGCATATCGCCACGATCAGCAGCAGCACGGCCAGGATACGGAGCGTCCACATCGATCGTGTCAGGCTGCGTTGCCGGCGGATCAGGTCGGTGATGTCAATTGCGTCTTCGAATGGCGTCGGCGAGCAGGCATGGGGCTGGGGCGCGGATCCGTGTGCGCGCGACGACGGTTCGTTCACGTCTTTGGTATCCTCGGCGTCAGCGACGTCCGCAATGGTCGCAATGTCGGCGATGTCCGTGGTGGTGTGCGTCGCGCGTTTCCGCCTGGTCTCGACGGTGTTCTTTCGATGCGAGCCGCGCATGTCGCTCCTTCCGACCCGAAGTTGTCCCGTCGTGCCGGACCACGAGACCCCCGTTTGGGCCGCGGCACGGCGGTCGTCTGCTGTCTGCAAGCATAGTGCCGACTATCAGACGTTTTGAGGTTCTGCTTGGGTTTGAGAGACCCCCTTCGCTCCTGCGGAATCGTGAAAGCGCAAAAGAGAAGCCCCCCCCCCCCATGTGTTTTCGGACGTGTCGCGCGCAGCACGTCTCAGTGCGTTGATTTCCTGTTCGAGTTCCCGGATACGACGTGCCTGCTGCGTGATGATGAGGCTCCGCGTATCATTGTCTTCCGATTCGGACTCGGGTTGTTGGGGATCGTTCGACGCGATGGGTGTTTTATCGGCGGTGTCGTCGATGTATTGGTAGTGGCGGTCGGGTTTGGATGCGACGGAGTTGAGACGGCGACGCATCGAGGGGTTCCATCGATTGTTTTTGGACACGATGAATGGGGAGGGGACGGTGGGCGGCGTGTCGTCGTCGCCAAGCGTGGCACGCCACCGGGCGATGCTGCGTTCGATGCGCTTGTACCCGATGAGCGCCGAGTCGAGTCCGGCGCTGCGGAAGATCTCCGCCGGTGATTCTCCGTTGCGATAACGGCGGATGCAGTCGCGTTTGAACGCGTCGTTGTAGATGATGCGACCGCTGCGCACACGATCCACCGCGGGAAGGGATTCCAGGTATTCGACCTCGCGGATGCTGAATACGCCCCCTCCGAGTGAACCTTTGCGCCGACTCATGTCTGCTCCTCAATTGCCGTGATTGCCGTCCACCGTACCGGTCCAAGCTGGGAATACGCGATACATGTTGCCATGGTTGCGTGCGATTGCTCAGTATCCGGATGCCGGATGATTGTCGGTTGACGATGGCCGGATGTATGGAATGGGTTATGGTGCGGGATTGGGCCGACGTCCCGAAAACGGGGCGTCGGCCCAATCCGTGTTGCCATGCCGTCCTCCCGTTGCCGGGAGATGGCCGCCGATGGCGACCGGCGGGTGAGTCCAGCGGCCGGACCGGAATCCGGCCGCCATCCGCTCACCCTTGGCTATGGTCTCGCGCAATGGCTATGCTCAGCCGCGCAGTGCGCGCTTGACGCTGCGGGACTTCATGTACACCGTCACGCCCGCGCCCGCAATCAGCAGGCCGAGCACGGTGAACAGGGCGGTGCCCGCCGCGCCGGTGAGCGGCAGCTGGGTGATGTTCATGGTGTTCTGCACCTGAATGTTGTCGTCGGAGCCGGTGACCAGATTATAGTCAAGGTCCGCCCACTTGGAGGCATTCTCGTTGGAGACAACGACTCGGCCATTGGTGATAGTCACGTCGAAGCTCAGACCCATGTCCATGTAACCCTTGTTCGGGTTCTCGCCCTCGGTGATGGTGTACGTGCCGTCAGCCAGTCCGGCGAAGGACACCTCACCTTCCTCGTTCGACGTGACGTCCTTATCATAGCCGTCCGGAATCACTGCGGTGTTTTCCTGAACATCCTCAGCAACCTTGATGCTGAACTTAACATTCGCAAGCTTCACGCCTTTTGCGCCGACCTTGGTAAACGACAGCGGGGTGGAAGTCAACTCCTCCTCGCCGAGCTTGGACGGCTTGCCGTTGTTGGACACGATCGCCTTGTTGGCCAACGACTTGGTCGCGTCGGTGACCACGGCGGAGTAGGAGAGCGTGATGTCATCGCCCGCGGTGAGTTTCTTTAGGCCGTCATAGTTCACGGTCACGGTGAACGTGGCTTCCTGAGCGTTCTCACCCTTGCCTGGAACAGTGTCGCCATCAGGTGAGACCGTGTAGTCGCCGGAAGCACCAGTAGTGCCCTTGTCCAGACTATTGTTGCCGGACTTGACCTCGATGCTGTTCAGGTTAATGGTCAGGCCCTCGTCCGCGTAATCCTCGAACGTGTATGTGTATGTGTTATCTATACCGGCGATGGAGGGAACCTTGCCGGTCACCTCGAAATACACCGTCTCGCCCTGGGTCACTGTCTTGTTCTCGACAAGGTCGCCGTTCTCGTCCACGCGGCTCTTGGCCGGGGCGGAGGGCGCATCCTGGTTCTTCACCACAACCTGGCCGCTCTGATCCAACTGGGTATTCGGGGGTACCGACGAGCATAGGAGTGGAATCCGGAAGCGGATTACCATCCGTGTCCACATCTACGATCAGGAACAGGCCGCCGTCAAGACCGTCGATATTATTCAAGGTCAGATGTTTCACGGGTACATCGCATCAGATTCCAATAATTCGATACCCCCGAATTCAGAAATGTGAAGATTACAAAGCCGCGTATCGCAACCGTCGCACCGCCAACGCTTCCCAGGCATCGCACCATCGCGCCGCCCCATCGCCCCGCCACCATCATCCCCATTACGTACATCGTCCGCAGCACCACACCGGCCACACATACAAAAAGGCCGACAACTGTCGGCTTTGCACATATTCAGTTATCCGCCGCGCCCCCACTCGGTCACGAATCCGTTTCCTTCTTCTCTCGCAATTGGGCCAGCTCGCGTTCCAGCTCGTCGATGCGCCGCGCCTGCTGCCGAACAATGAGTTTCAGTAATCCCACATCCAGAGCTTCTCCACCATCGGAATCCCCCATACCCGTTCCGTCCAGATTCCGCGACTCATCAGCACAACCAGTCCGTGTACAAGTGCACCGTACCGGCATGTCATTCGAATCGTCCAATGCCGCGTTGGATCCAATCGTGCTACGGGTCTGCCGGGGAGCCACCCAACGCAGCGGCTGGGCCACGTCAAACCGCGATGTCGCCTCACCGGATTGCACACCGGAGTTCAGCCGTGCACTGTTCTTCCAGCGCGCCACGCACCGTTCGATGCGCTTGTACCCGATTAATGCCACATCCAATCCGGAACGACGGAAAATCTCCGACGGCGATTCGCCTGCACGATATCGTCTCACGCATTCGCGTTTGAAATCATCCGTATAACGGATACGACCGTTGTCCACGCGTTCCACGGCGGGCAACGATTCCAAGTATTCGATCTCACGTATGCTGAACATACCGCCGCGCGACGGTGTCCGATTCCCCATATTCCATCCCTGATATCTGATTCACCCACCCGATGGGCGGGAAGACAACTGTCTGTGATGTTAGACCCGATGAATCGGCCAAAGGGTGGTCGAACGGATCATCATCCGCCCGACCACCCTCGGGTCTCAGCCGTCAGTGGAACGCCGATCTTGTCGACATGCCACCGTCAGCATCGTTCAGCCGCGCAACGCGTGTTTGACGCTGCGGGACTTCATGTACACGGTCACGCCCATGCCAGCGATCAGCACGCCCAGCACGGTGAACAGCATCGTGCCGGCGGCGCCCGTGAACGGCAGCTCGCCGACGTTCGCCGCGTTATACACGGAGAAATCCACAACGTCTTCCGTCGTCTGCTCATTCCCGTCGACGTCATACTCGGCATTGGTCACGTAGCCGGAATCCTCGCTCGCGGAGACCGTCCACTGCGCCGGATTGATCGAATCAGCAGTGATGGTCACGTCGAAGCTCAGGTCCGCCGGGGTCATGTAGCCGGTCGGCGCCTCGGTCTCCACCACCGTGTACGTGCCCGCGGGCAGGCCCTGCACGCTCACCACACCATTCTCATTGCTGACGAACGTATGCGCGTCCTCCTGACTCCCGACGAGCGACCAGGCCTTGGTCGCCGCATCCTGAGCGAGGAACTTGTCGCCGTACTTGACGACGAACTTGGCGTCCTTCAGGTTCTTGTTCTTGTCCTTGTTCGTCTTCGCGAACTCGAAGCCGTACGTGTAGACGGTCACCGTATCCGGTGTGCCCCAATGCGTGTTGTCTTGGCTGACGGTCGCCATGTTGGTCACGCCATCCGCATCGGCGATGGCCTTGTCGTTCACGGTCGCGGAATACGTGACCATGACCTGCTGGTCGTCCTTGCCGGCGACATCATTCAACATGACAACAGTGGTCGTACCAGCTTCGGACACGTCAGGACCTGTCACCGTATAATCAGTGCCCTTAGTCAAGGTGTCGCCGTTCAGCGTGACGGAGCTGATGCCGGTGACGGTCAGGCCGGGGTCGGCGACGTCCTTGATGTACAGCTTGTACGCGTCGGACTGACCACCCTCATAGCCGGTGGTGTTCGGCACGGTCACCGTCACCGTGTAGGTCAGCACATCACCGACCGACACCGAATCGCCATTGAAGTTGATGATGGGGTTCCCATTCTTGACGTCCTTGGTCGGGGTCGGGCCCGAATACGGTTTCAGATTCGCCCGGCCGAGCGTGTTATCGGAATCCTGCTGCATCTTGTCGATGAACCTGCCCGCATTCGCGGGGTCGGGGACCGGGGTGCCGATCAAGATCGGCGCGCCCGACGAATCCACGACCAGATACAAGCCCGGCGCCGACGTGGTCGAGAACGTCACCGTCGTGCCGCTCACCGTCCCCGACACAGCGGACATGCCCTCAGTCTGGTTGGCGAGGGCCCCGGCGATCGCGCGCAGCTTCGCGCCATCCATCGTCGTATTCAGGCTCGCGATGAACGAGGCCGGATCATTCGCATACTCGCTGTTAGCGTACTCGTCCCAGAGCGTCGGATTCAGATCGGTCAGTTGGCTCGACGCCGCATTGATGGCCGCGTCCAGCTTGCTGCCCGGCGTCGTATCCCAGCCCGAGACGGCCTTCACGCCCAGACCCGTCACCACACGCGAGTCGCCCGAGCCGTCAGTCTGCACGTCGGTGTATTCGCCGATCCTGTACGCGCTGAACGAACGATTCGACTCCAGCGTGCGGTCGCTCGTCAGCACGATGTCCGCGCTGCCGACCTGCGCCGCGTTGGCCGTGCCCGCCAGACCCACGAGGCCCGCCACCGTCAACGCGGCGGCGGCCACACCCGCAAGGGCCCGCTTCAACATACCCTTCATAACTGTTCTCCTATTCCCTCCCAAACGGGAGTCGTTTTCGGAAACAATGGCCCGCCTTCCCTTCCTGAATCACCCAACCCATCCGGGAAAGCAACGGACAGGAGGGAAACCTCAAACCGGCCGGACAACCGGGGACGGCAAGCACGCCGCCCCCGCCACACGACTCACACCCGACGCCGACGCGCCAACAACCACACCACACCGGCCATCAACAGGACACCACCACCGGCAACCACAAAACCCCGCGCCGACGCACCGCCACCAGTCAACGGCAGGGCCGACACCGAAACGAACGTGTTCGTGAACGCCGCCGCCGTCTTATTTTTCCGATCAGTTTCGTTGGGGGCGCCTGTGTTGTTCACGCTGACCGATGTGTCCAGCTTGTTGTCCTCATCATTGGAATCCGGGGACACCGTGATCGTCACCGTCGCGGTATGGGAGTCGTACGACACCGCCGGAAGCGATCCCTTCACCTCTTGGATCTCATAGGTGTAAACGGTCTTTTTACCATTGACGAGCGAAGTGACGGGGAATGTGAAACCAAGCGTCACACTGTTCGACTCCCCGTTCGCGGGCTTGCCGACCGTCACCGTGGCGGTATGGCCCTCCGAATCCACGTTCACGGCATCATTCTGAAAGTCAGGCAACGGCGCGGAATTCGCGTTACCGCCTGTAGGCTTCAACGTGAACTGGAACACGTCGTTCTCGTCCCACCCACGACCGGCGAACGTCTTCTGCACAGTCACGCTCGCCTCACCAGACTCAACAGGCGGCGTGACCGTCATGCGGCCATTATTGCCGAGGTGAACAACGAATTGTGAATTCGTTGCGTCCCAAGTCGGGCGCAGACGACGAGTCGCCGTTCCCGTAGGATTGGAATTGGCACTGCCTTCGGAAGCAACCTTGTCCTTGCTGATATCCTGCAGGTTGCCAAGACGAGGAGACCCCGCCTTCAGATACGGCCGGTCTTCGGCATCATATCCAACTGAATTATTGCCAAATTCAGAGCCGAGCCGGTTTACCCAATCGGGCTGTTTTATAGGCGTGCCATCTTTTTCGTCCTCGTAATAGGTGATCTTGAAGCAATACCGTTGATCCGGCTTTAATGGGCCAGTCGCCAACTGTGGTTCTCCTCCTGTGACTTGGCCGCTTTCATCAACAGTGCAGGTATACAATGGGGTGTCTTCTTGCACATAGTAGAACGGGTTGTCCGTTGCCGGGGTGAACGTCACTGTGGCATCACCCAAGGTCAGGCCATTGTCATTTGGATCTTTGGTTCCTGAATACAGATTCGTGTAGAACAGCACGTTGCCGCTGCTGTCATGATGATTATTCACATATTTACCTGGCACAACATTGCTATTCACACGACCATCATCGATTCTCACGTTACCATTCAGGCTTACGCCGTATACCAATCGCAATGGCAAGGCATTATTCGACTTGTTTGATGTTGGATTACCATTGCCATCTAATGTGACCGTATTCACACGCAATGGGATGGAGTTCGCCGGAATCTGAACTTTCAGTTCCTGATGCGCAGGCACACCATCGACAGCTTGCACGTCATACGTCGTCACGATGATGTCGTTAACGGAATGTTGACCATATACGGGGCTATCGATATCAGTATCATTGCCACCTACCGCGTGGAATGTATATGTTTTCGTTCCGCTGTCTTCCTGCGGATTATCATCAGCGACGAATTGTTTGCCCGCCCAAATTAGCGATTTGACAGAATCGACGTGCATGTATTCGCCGATTGGATCCACATAGGTGATATACCCTGAGTGCGCAGGGTCTTCGGGATTCACTTGAGTCGGTGCTTTTGCGTGCTCGGTAATAAGTCCGACAATTTGCGAAAGCGCATTATTCAAGCTTTCATCATCATCCGCGGAAAACGCCTGCGTCGGATAGTGTACCGATATCAGGTCCTGCTCGGGATGTTCGTCTTTTGAGCGCACAACGAACTTAATCTGATCCTCATTGCCTCCGTCGCCAATGGACCCTTGCATAACGGCATCTTGATCTTGTCCGCTCAAATATTGGTCTATAGCCCGAGGCACTTGTCGAATCTGCTCATTGTTTGTCTCCAGAGTGGCTGCATCGGCTTCTTCGTTATCGGCACCGCTAAATGATGCCGCATCGTCAAGATACTCGGCAGGATTTAGCACGATGTTCGCCATCATGGCCATTTCACTGTTTTGAACGTTTGTGGCGAAACCTACCGTATATACATTGGCCTGATTTTCACCATTATTTTCACCGTAATAGCGCGCTGTAATACGATCCTTGAAATACGCAGCGGTCAGCAACGCCATGACGCCATCGGCGCTATCCGGATTATCGTTGTCACCGGCGCCGATCTGCAGTCCGCTGTTAGTATCCCACCACGAGCCGCTATACACAGGAACACCAGGGTTGCGACAAACAGGAGTGCCCGATATGCCTCTATCACTTATTTTGCCATAAATAGTTTTTGTCCAATAAGGCTCCGTACATTGGATTACTCCATCTTCGTCGCTATCCCTGTATTCCTTGTATTCCGCATCTGCAGCCGAGGAGAATGTTGTCGGAGCGCCGTCAGACATGAGGACGACATTGGGAATGCGCGTCACCGTCGTCCCATTCACATCATACGTTGTATCGGAGTTGTAGGCGAGGATGCTCATGCCCGCGAATAAACCAGCTTGAATATTCGTACCGCCGGCAGTACCTACCGTGTTCTCGTTATACCTGCAAATCACATCGGCCGAAGCATCATCATTATCCTTTCGGTGAGGGTCACTTCCCCCATCATCGCCATTTTTACCTTGATCCCAATTTATTAATGACAAATATTCGCCATCAGTCACCTTCTTCTGGAGTTCTTCACCAGTTGTCAGGGTAGGCAGCAATTGAGTCTCTGGCAGATTACCGGAGAACGCTACGATAGCGATGCGGTTCTGAGGATTGGACTTGACGAGCTCGTCAATCGCCGAATTAACCGCATTAACCATCGCGTACAAACGCGACTTTTCCACACTCGCCGCTTCCTGCGGGTCGCTATATCCCCAGGTCATACTGGCGGAAAGATCCAGAATAAACACCGTGTCCGTGGGTGCCTGCCCGGTGATGATCTGCGATGTCGCCATCGCCGAGTACGTCACCAAGAAATCAGATTCATCTTTAGGCCTTTCGCTGTTTGGTGTGGGTGGGTCTGTCAGGTGGTGACGGTGCTGAGGTC
>ERZ1643246.141-NODE-141-length-93868-cov-8.146046_pt1 | contig 93868 bp, 84 predicted proteins | sample MGYA00579265_ERZ1643246 | MGnify/ENA primary metagenome ERZ1643246 (study PRJEB29033, sample SAMEA4952261) | chicken gut metagenome | biome: Broiler Chicken; feature: Gastrointestinal Tract; material: Caecum | place: Ireland | collected 2018 | study: Broiler...
AAAAACAACTGGTACCCAAAAATAAATGGAACATCAAATGTCCAAACACTATGAAACAATAGTACATTACAGTACACAATACCGCAAATGCCAGAAGTGCAGCAAATGAAATTGCATATATGTTAAGAAATAACCATGCGACAAGTTCCCATTATGCTGTGGATGATCAAGGAATCATTCAGGGTATAGAAGACAACTGGAACGCATGGCATTGTGGCGATGGTACAGGAAAGGGGAATATGATGAATATTGACATGGAGATTTGCTATTTACTCGTCTGTTTGAAAACGCAGACAAATTAGGTTTAGGAAAAGTGTTTATTATATTTTCCTTAGGGTCTATGTCAATTTTGTTTGTATTATTTTTTTTATTATACGGTCTTTCTAAAATAACAGGAAAATCATTGGCAAGTAAAACTGATACGAGTAACATATTTTTAAAGTATCCGACAATAGTTGTTATGGTAGGGATTTTGATATTCATTATGTTAATAGGAGCTGCGTTGTTATTGAGTAATATTGAATGAAAGTTAGCGTGGCAAGGACTTTGGTGGTGCTTACCTGTATTTTGGCGGTGCAATTTATTACGAGTCATTCAAATCGTGGTTTTATAAGTGTGTAAAAAAAGAATGTATTGAGAAATAATCTATATATAACAAAAGAAAATGATAAAAAAACCAAGTCATATGACTTGGTTTTTTTATATCGGGTGACCAAAAAGTGACCAAAATGCATAAAAGTTGGTCACTTTCTATAAATGTCGGTGACGGCTGCATAAAAATACTGGTCTGAAATGTGTTGGTATGAAAGGGTTTGTAGAAATTTGTTAGAGTCGGTGTTATTATGGTTATGTGCCGTTTAGGAAAGAAATTAAAAGGAACAAAATGTTCATAATGGAAGGGGTGAAAAGAATGGATTGTATCAGTATCGTTGTACCATGCTTTAATGAAGAGGAGGCTTTACCGTTATTTTATGAGCGGATCAGTGCGGTTTTATCTGAGATGCCACAGATAGATTATGAGTTATTATTTGTTGATGACGGAAGCAGTGATGAGACTTTGCCGTTGCTTCAAGCGTTGATACATGCTGATGACCAGGTAAGATATCTATCATTTTCCCGGAATTTTGGAAAAGAAGCGGCAATGTATGCTGGATTTTCTGAAGCAGTGGGAGATTATATTGTTGTGATGGATATTGATTTACAACATCCACCAGAATTACTACCGAAAATGTATCAAATGTTGAAAGCTGAAAATGTGGATTGTGTTGGTGGAAAAAGGGTGAGCCGTACTGGTGAAAAAAAGTTACGCAGTCTTTTATCTCGCGCTTTTTATCGTGTGGCAAATATACTTTCTACCGTTTCTATGAAGGATGGAGAAGGAGATTTTCGCATGATGTCGCGTCGAATGGTAGAAGCCATTTTATCAGTAAAGGAATATAATCGATATTCTAAAGGAATTTTTCAGTTTGTCGGATTTGAGACGCGATGGATTGAATATGAAAATGTTCCGCGCGTCGCAGGACAGACGAAATGGTCTTTTCTTTCTTTGCTGCGGTATGCAGTGGATGGAATTTTCTCTTTTTCTGCCGTTCCGCTTGTGTTGGCTTCCTATTGCGGTCTTTTATTTTGCATTTTTTCCTTTATTATGGGAATTTATATTGCTGGAAAAACAATTTTGTTTGGCAATTCGGTCAGTGGTTGGACAACTTTGGTTTGCATTCTTCTACTTGGTTTTGGCTTACAGATGCTTTTTATTGGATTGCTCGGACAATATGTTGCCAAAAATTATATGGAAAGTAAGCATCGTCCGTTGTATTTTTTCAAAGAAAGTGGCGGTATGAAGCCAAAAATTGAAAAAGATAAAAGGCAGCTTGATCGCAAGAGCCATGTTAGATCTTTATGAAAGGCGTTTGTCTTATATCAAGAAATTTGTGAATCAATGATTTTTTATTTGATTTTTTATAAATAAATCCGTATAATCATTATCTGTGATAAAAGAGTAGGTCACATGAATAGGAAAAACAAGGACCCTTTATGTGGGTTCTCTTTTTTCATTCAGGATAGATTATGAAAAGGGACGATGCAGATGGCAAAGACGTATACAGTGATTGCAACTGCAGCAATGGGAATTGAAGGAATTGTTGCAAAAGAATTAAAGGCGCTCGGATATACAAATGTAATAGTAGAAAATGGTCGATGTAAGTTGCAAGGAACAGCCAAAGATATTGCGATACTTAATTTATGGTTACGTACTGCTGATCGAATCAAAATTGAAATCGGGAGTTTTAAGGCTTATACCTTTGATGAACTATTTGAACGCACCAAAAAGCTTCCTTGGTTGGAATATATTTCTGAGAACGGACAATTTCCTGTTCAAGGTAAGTCGGTAAAATCTAAACTTTTTTCTGTATCGGATTGTCAAGCAATTGTCAAAAAAGCTATAGTGGAATCTCTACGTAAAACGCATCGAATTCAAGGTGAACTGAAGGAAAACGGTCCGTTGTATAAAATTGAAGTTTCCTTGTTAAAGGATATGGCGACATTAACTTTAGATACGAGTGGGGCTGGTTTGCATAAACGTGGTTATCGTGTCGGGCAGGGAGAAGCTCCATTAAAGGAAACATTGGCTGCTGCATTGGTTTTGCTTACCAATTGGCGAGGAAACTGGCCGTTTGCTGATCCATTTTGTGGCAGTGGGACGATTCCGATTGAGGCCGCATTGATTGCACAAAATATTGCACCAGGATTTAATCGAGTGTTTGTCAGTGAAGAATGGCCATGGATTCCAAAGAAAATTTGGGATGAGGTGCGTGCTCAAGCAGATGAGAAGGCCACATATGATAAGGAAATTCAAGTGTATGGATACGATCGTGATGGTCGTATGATTGAAATTGCTAAGCAAAATGCATTGGAGGCAGGCTTGAGTGATCTGATTACATTTAAACAAATGCGTGTTGAGGATTTTTATGAGAAAAGAGGATATGGAACGGCTGTGACGAATCCACCATATGGAGAGCGTTTAGGTGAGCGTCAAGAAGTTAAACAGCTTTATCAGGTATTGGGACAAGTTTTTTCTCAAGAGGCACTGAATACATGGTCATTGTATTTATTGACATCTTATGAAAATTTTGAAGTATGTTTTGGCAAGAAGGCGACCAAAAAACGAAAGCTGTTTAATGGGTTTATTCGCACAGATTTGTATCAATACTATGGTCCAAAGCCGAAAAAACAAAAAGGAGAAATGTCAGAATGAAAAATCTTCCTTTTCAGATACAAAAAAATAGCGGATTTACCGCTCAAATGTCTGATTGGATTGCTGACCAATTTTATGAGGTCTTTCCAGATCATGGATTGGAAATTCGGGACGAGCAGATTTATATGGCCTATCAATTGGAGAAGGCCTTTGAAAAAAATGAAATTATTTTGGCAGAAGCTGGCGTTGGAACTGGAAAAACATTGGTTTATTTATTGTATGCGGTTTGCTATGCACGTTATAAAGGGAAGCCTGCAATTATTGCTTGCGCTGATGAAACCTTAATTGAGCAGCTTGTGAAAAAAGAAGGAGACATAAAGAAGCTAAATGACATTTTAAAATTGGAAATTGATGTTCGCCTGGCAAAATCGGAGGATCAGTATTTATGTATCAAAAAATTGTATCGTTTGATTGCCGAAACAGATGATAACAATGCATGGAACCAAGTTTATGATGGATTACCTGACTTCTTATTTGATGAATTTGGAACGATAGATTTTTATCCATATGGAGATCGAAAAGATTATATGAATTTTACAGATGAAGAATGGAGGGAAATCAGCTGGGATCCATTTCAGGATTGTCTCAGTTGCGACCATCGGCATCGCTGTGGATTGACATTATCCCGTGATGCTTATCGTAAAGCAAAAGATTTAATAGTTTGCTCGCATGATTTCTTTATGAAGCATGTATGGACAGAAGAAAGTCGGAAACGAGAAGGGCAACTACCCTATTTACCATCCTACAGCTCAGTTGTTTTTGATGAAGGACACTTACTTGAATATGCTGCACAAAAGGCTTTGACCTATGCATTGAAAGAGGATCGCATGGTTCATATGTTAAAGCGTTTGGCAACGAATGAAATTCAAGAGGAATTGGCTTATTTAATAGAAGGAGCTTTAGAAACTGTAGAAGAGCTGTTTGATGCTCTTTATGCGACCTTGGGTGAAGCAGAGATTACCGAAGGTGTACGTATGTATATTCAAAAGGATGACCACTGGCTTACAAAAATTGAGAAATTGAAGTCGCAGTTGGAGCATATGGGCGACTTACTTGTGTTTGAGCATGAATTGTTTACGGTGGATATCTATGAATTAAATATTATTGATGGTTATCTGGACGAGCTCGTTTTTGCTATGAATTTGTTGCTGACTCAAAATGTGATTTATTGGCTGGAAACAAAGGATGGCTACATGCAAGTTATTGTGATGCCACATTTTATACAAGATTTTATGGAAAAGCATGTTTGGACACAGCATATACCATATATTTTTTCTTCGGCAACTTTGTCCAATAACGGGAATTTTACTTATTTTAAAAAGAGTCTTGGTATGAAAGAAGCACTTCAATTTTCCGTTGCTTCACCCTATGATTATGAAGAAAAAATGCGTATAATTTTTCATATTTCAGATGAAGCAAGCAGAGTCCGGAAAGTGCAAGAGTATTTGGAAAAGACAAAAGGAAGAACATTATTGCTTTTTCCCACAACCGAGCAGTTAAAACATTTTAAGCAGTCATTCAAAAAATCAGAGTATGAATTTGAAATCTTATTTGAAGGGGATCAAGAAATCAGCAGCCTAGTTTCTTATTTTCAAAATCATGAATCCAGCGTATTATGTGCTGAGCATTTATGGGAAGGGCTGGATGTGCCAGGTTCCTCTTTATCTCAAGTGATTATTTGGGATTTGCCATTTCCGCCACATGATCCAGTATTTGATTCTTTTCGAAGGGCAGCGGATGATGCTTTTCTTGAAGTGGATTTGCCATACATGTTGCTAAGAATTCGTCAGGGTATCGGTCGTTTGATTCGTACAGCGGATGACCAGGGTGATGTGGTCATTTTCTTTGATAAAGATAGCTATACCAACTATGCAAAATATATTGAAGATGTTCTTCCAAGAAAGGTAGAAACTATACAGTCTTAAATTAGTAATTGTTAAATCATAGCTTTTTACTCGGAAATTAGCCGAAACAATAGGAAAAAAGAAGATAGAAAGTCCATTGTCTTCTTGGTCTATTAAAATCCTGTTGTTTCGGTTTTTTCGTAATGTTCTGTCTTAGAAATATAACCTTTTTTGGTAAAAAATGTGTAAATAATCAATGCAATTATGAATAAAGCTGCATTGATCGTATACATTGAATCGAATCCGATTTGTTTGCTGAGCCAACCATGAAATGTTGGTCCGATGCCCATCCCGGCATCTAGAAAAATAAAAAATGTAGATACGCTGACACCCATTCGGTATGGAGGAATCAGACTGGAAGCAAGCGTTTGTCCGCCAAGCTGATAAGCACCGTATCCGATACCCATCAAAGCACCAGCAATAAGCAGTCCAAGTCCATGAGTGGTTTGACTGTATAGAACCATTCCAATAGATAGAAGAATCAATGCCGGATACAAAACAAAATGAACACCTTTTCGATCATATAACTTTCCTAAATATGGACGTGTCAATAAGATACAAATTGCATTGATTAAGAAAAAATAAGTTGTATACGTTTCAAGTCGTAAAGTTTGCCCATAAAATGAAATAAACGACATGACACTAGAGTAAGCAAATCCGACCAACAATCCAATACTTGCCAATGGCAAACATTTTTTTTCAATAAAATTTTTCCATTTCCATTGTTTGAGCTCAGCTCTTTGTGTCTGATTCAATGAGAAAACAGGGATTTGAATTAGACAGGCAGTCAGAAAAGCAGTAACAGAAAATCCGCTGCATAGTATAAACATAGCTGTAAACTGTTCTGCATGAATTAGTTTCATACCAAGAAATGGTCCGACTGCAATTGCCAGTGAAATGCTCATTCCATAGTATCCAATTCCTTCACCACGTCGTTTTTTGGGAACTAAGCTTGGTGTAATTGTATTGGCCGCTGTTAATGTCATCCCACAGAAAATTCCATGAAAGAATCGTAGCAATAGTAAAGGAAGCAAGTGATGTATAAAGAAAAATAAAAAAGAAAGTCCTGCATAAAAAAGCAATCCACCAAGCAGGACTTGTTTTCGTCCAATTTGCTCAATCCATGCACCGATAAATATTCGGGCAAGCAGCACACCAACAATAAAAATGCTGACTGCAATTCCACCGATTGTTGTTGTTCCACCAAGGCTCTGTACAGTATAGGTAGAAATCGTTGACATATAGATAAAAAATGAGGTAAATACCAAAAAATTGGTGACCGTTAGAAGAAGAAAATCTTTGGTCCAGAGCACTTCTTTTTTCATGAAAGTTAGCCCACCTTTACAGCTTTTTATTAGTATATCATACAGCCGATTGATAAGCGTGTGAAATGTATTCTAAATGGATAATGAAGTCGATTGAATGATCTAGCATATGCTAAGTAATCACGTAAGAGAATTGAATTATGTTTAAAAACAGTTTTTGGATTTGCATGATCGAAAAAAATGAAGGAATTTGATATTTGTATTCAAATATTATATTTCTGTTGGTGATAAACGGTTCTAAAAATATTCTTATGATTCTGTTTGATTAGGTATGATGTAAAAAGGGAATTTTTGCAAGCAAATAAAAAGCTCCAAGATTCAATTGAATATGGTTAGAGAACCTTTATTCAAACAGTTTCTTGAAGCGACTGTCTTTGATTTGAGCACCAAGGCTGTCTTCACTTGGAATGGAATTATTCTTTTGTTATGTTCACTTCGTTTGGACGGATTTTTTTTGCCCAATATAAAAAAGGTGTGTCCAATACAGCAACGATAAATTTAAATAGATATGTTGTAATAAACAACTCAATCCAAACTTCTGTACCGAATGTTCCATAAAATGCAATGAGTGTAAAAATAAAGCTATCCACCAATTGGCTGACCGCGGTGCTTGCATTTCGTAACCATAAATATTTGTCTGAAGGCCATCTTTTTTTCAAATAGCCATACAAGCGTACATCCAAATTTTGTGAAACCAGATAGGCTGTCAGACTTCCAAGAACAATTTCTGGCATAATGCCAAAGACAGTTTCTAGCGCACCTTGTGCAAAGTCACTTTCATGCGGTGTAAAATATAGTACAATCTGCATAATTATGAGTGTGGACAACAAGGTGAAAAATCCAAGATGTACCGCTTTTTTGGCAGCGGTTTTCCCATATCGTTCATGAATAATATCTGTGCATAAAAAAATGGTTCCATACATAACATTTCCAAGTGTGGCTGTCATTCCGAACAATTCAACAGTCTTAATGACTTCAATATTTGCAATAACAGTTGAAAAACCAATCCATGTGAAAAGACCGAAAATACCGAAGAACCGGTAAATTGTGAGGATAAGACAAAAGTAGATGATTGCTGAGGCAAAAAATAAGATTTCGTTTGTCATAAGTCGTCTCCTTTGTTTATTTTTTATAGATGCGTAACGCAAGGGGAAAAGGCATCTTGTAAAGCAAAAAAAAGAGAGAGTCAATCTCCCTTTGGTTATATGTTTATAATGCTATACTTTCGGATTAAAGTTTCACTACATTTGCAGCTTGAGGTCCACGGTTTCCTTCTACGATCTCGAAAGAAACTTCTGCACCTTCTTCTAATGACTTGAATCCTTCAGCTTGGATTGCTGAGAAATGTACGAATACGTCTTCTCCACCTTCAACTTCGATAAAACCATAACCTTTTTCGTTGTTAAACCATTTTACTTTACCTTGCATGATAATCCTCCTAAAAACTTTACACGTTCAGCGTGCATTTACGTACAAAAGTGAAACACATCCAAGTGAAGCAACTCTTGTCAATTTAAATATACACAGTTTCAAAAGATAAATCAAGATAAGAAGAGCAAATTTATGTAAATATTTCCCAAAATTTATGAATGATGGGATAGATAACTTTTTCTTCCTTTTGTATAATAATGAGGGAGAGTCGTAAAAAAGGAGAGATTGAATTGGCTAAAGAGATGAAAAAAGATATTGAGATTGCACAAGAAGCAAAAATGTTACCGATTTTAGAGATTGCAAAGAGAGTCGGTTTATCAGAAGATGCATTAGATTGTTATGGTAAATATAAGGCGAAAATCTCGCTAAATGTTTTGGAGCAATATGCAAACCAAAAAGATGGAAAGTTGATTTTGGTCAGTGCCATCAATCCGACAGCCGCCGGTGAAGGGAAATCAACCGTTACCGTTGGTTTGGGACAAGCATTAAATCAAATTGGAAAAAATGCAGTCATTGCATTACGGGAGCCATCTTTAGGTCCAACTTTGGGTGTAAAGGGTGGAGCGTGTGGTGGCGGTTATTCGCAGGTTGTTCCAATGGAGGACATTAATTTGCATTTTACTGGTGATATCCATGCAATTACTACTGCAAATAATGCACTATCTGCTTTAATTGATAACCATATTCATCAAGGCAATGAGCTGCGTATTGATCCAAATCAGATTATTTGGAAGCGATGCTTGGATATGAATGATCGTGCATTAAGAAGTGTTGTTGTTGGATTGGGTGGAGCTGTAAATGGCGTTACACGTGAGGATGCTTTCCAAATTACTGTTGCATCAGAAATTATGGCAATCTTCTGTTTGGCATCTGATTTACAAGATTTAAAAGCACGTTTAAAACGCATTGTAATTGCTTATAATTATGATGGAGACCCCGTAACTGCTGGGGATTTGGGTGCAGAAGGTGCGCTTACCCTTTTATTAAAAGAAGCGCTTGCACCAAATTTGGTACAAACTTTGGAGAATACACCAGCAATTGTTCATGGTGGACCCTTTGCCAACATTGCACATGGCTGTAACTCTTTGATTGCTACACGCATGGCATTGAAGCTTGGGGATTATGTTGTAACTGAAGCTGGATTTGGCTGTGATTTAGGTGCAGAGAAATTTTTTGATATTAAATCAAGAATTGGTCATTTAAATCCGGAAGTGCTGGTGATTGTCGCAACAATTCGGGCGCTGAAAATGCATGGTGGTATGCAAAAGGATGAGTTAACAACACCGTCTGTTGAGGCATTGAAAAATGGTTTAGAAAATTTACAAAAGCATGTGGAATCTGCACAGAGCTATGGGATTCCATTTGTAATTGCTGTAAATAAATTTACTACAGATACCGATGAGGAAATTGCACTTCTTAAAAATTGGGCAAAAGATAATGGATATCCATTTTCACTTTGTAATGTTTGGGAAAAGGGTGGAGAAGGCGGAAAAGATTTGGCACAAAAGGTTGTTGAAGTGATTGCAAAAGATAGAAATCAGTTCCATCCGATTTATGCCCTGGATCTTCCAATTGAAGAAAAAGTTTGGACAATTGCACGTGTTGTTTATGGTGCAGACGATGTAGAATTTTTACCAAAAGCGAGAAAACAAATGATAAAATTTGCAGAATTTGGCTGGGATCAGTTGCCAATCTGTATTGCCAAAACACAGTACTCCATTTCTGATAATGCCAAATTATTGGGTCGCCCAACCGGATTTACTGTAACGATTCGTGAATTTTCTCCATCTATCGGAGCAGGATTTCTTGTTGCCTATGCTGGCAGCATTATGACCATGCCAGGCTTATCGAAAAAGCCATCTGCTTTATTGATGGATGTTGATGAAAACAATTGCGCCATTGGTTTATTTTAAATGATTTTGCATATTTTATTTTAAAATATTTTTCTTAAATGATATTTAAAATTATAAAAAATACATAAATTTTCTGAGTGATAGAACAAAGGAATTTATGTATTTTTATTTTTGGCAAAAGAAAATATTGAGACGGAATTTTTTGTGAATGAAAAAATTATAATTATATATAGATAAATAGATTTTAGAATCAATTATATAAAAATTAAAATGATTATCTTATGTTAAATATGTATGGGTTGATTGATGATAAATATTTTTCTTCTTGTTGCTTTTTCCTTAGAATTTAACCTTTCTGTTTAATTCATACTTGCTATTTTTTGATAGATTAGTTTATAATTAGGTTTGTACTTATTGATAATAATTCTCATTCTCGTTACCTGTGACTAAGTTGTTTTCGATGTAAGAGAGAAATCTTTGAAACTAGAGTTTGTTTTTCTTTTGCTATAAATTGCAGTTCAGTTATTTTGAATCAAATTGAAATGATTTAAAAAGAGATATTTATGAGAAGATGAGTACATTATAAAAATAAATCATGTAAGGAGGAAGCAATGAGACTATGGATGTTACTCATAGCCGCAATGATTTTATCCTGTATTTCTTTATTTGTTGGTGCAGTTGACATTAAGCCGACAGATCTATTCAATTGGGATTCGGATAAATGGCAGATTTTCTTAATTAGTCGGGTACCAAGATTACTGGCAATTATTTTAGCAGGTGCAGGAATGAGTATTGCTGGTTTAATTATGCAAAGTCTAAGCCGTAATAAGTTTGTATCACCAACAACGGCAGGGACTTTGGATGCGGCAAAGCTTGGCATTGTTATTTCCATGCTGTTTTTTACAAATGTTACATATATGGAGCAAATTATTTTTGCCTTTTCCTTTGCTTTAATTGGCTCTATGCTGTTTATGCAGCTTTTGAAGCAAATCAAATTTAAGGATGCAATTTTTGTTCCGCTTATTGGAATTATGTATGGAAATATTTTATCTGCAATGACGACTTTTTTAGGCTATGAATCGAATGTTTTGCAAAATGTTTCAGACTTTTTTATGGGTCGATTTACTTTGATTATATCCGGAAGATATGAACTATTGTATGTAGCACTTCCGGCCATCATTTTGGCATATTTGTATGCAAATAAGTTTACAGTAGCAGGTATGGGTGAGGATTTCGCAAAAAATTTGGGGCTTAGCTATCATTTTGTTTTGAATATTGGTTTAATTATTGTTGCGGTTATTACTACAACCGTTGTTTTAACTGTAGGCGTAATTCCATTTTTGGGATTAATTGTTCCAAATATTGTTTCATTGTATTTAGGCGATCATTTAAGAAAAACTATACCGCATACCATTGCTTTGGGGGTTGTATTTCTTTTATGCTGTGATATTCTCAGTCGGTTGCTGATACATCCGTATGAGCTACCAGTTAATACCATTGTAGCTGTAATTGGCAGTGCAATCTTCTTAATCATGTTGTTTAGGGGGAAAGCATATGCAAAATCATAGGAAAAAATTAATTTTTTTAGGCATAATTGCTCTGGGTTGTATTCTTCTATATGCATTTTATAATATTCAAGGCAGCTTCAGCTATGCTTTTCCTCGTAGATTGGTACACATCGGAGCGATTGTGATTACAGGTGTTGCCATTGCGTATGCGACAGTGATGTTTCAAACAGTTACACATAACCGAATTTTAACTCCATCAATGATTGGTGTGGACTCCATGTATGAGGTGGTTCAGACGGTTATTTATTTTTTTGCTGGGTCTGCGTCTATTTTGGTCGTTAATCGATACTTGAATTTTGGAATTTCTTTACTTTTTATGATTTTATTTGCGTTACTTCTTTTTCGCTTTTTGTTTCGAGCAGATAAGCATCCGATTTTTTTATTGCTGCTGGCAGGAATGATTTTAGGCACCTTATTGGGAAGTATGGTGGATTTTTTACAGGTCATTATTGATCCTGTGGAATATGAAAGTTTGCAGGTTCGTTTGTTTGCGAGCTTTACCAATGTGAAAAGTGAGCTTCTTTATCTTTCTGCTGGGATATTGATTGCTGCCTTTATTTATGGCTCTATTATTCTTAAAGATTTGGATGTTATGTCTTTAGGCAGAGCAAATGCCATCAATTTAGGTGTGAATTATGATCAGCGTGTTTTAAATGTGTTGATTTTGTCTTCTATTTTGTTAGCAACTTCAACGGCATTGGTAGGGCCGATTACCTTTTTGGGGTTGATTGTGGCAAACTTGTCGTATCAATTTTTTCAGACGTATCGGCATTCTATATTGATTACGGGTGCTGCACTGTTCAGTATTATTGCCTTAGTTGGTGGACAATTTTTGGTCCAACATGTATTTGCATTACAAACAACGATAAGTGTTTTAATCAATTTGATTGGTGGTATGTATTTTATTTATTTGATTTTAAAAGAAAGTAGGGCGACAAAATGATTGAAATTAAAAAGTTAACCAAAAATTTTGGGAAGAAAAAAGTGATGAATGATGTGACAGTGACAATTCATCCAAAGAAAATTACATCTTTTATCGGACCCAATGGTGCAGGAAAATCCACATTGCTCTCGATGGTTAGTCGTTTATTGGATGCTGATACGGGAGAAATTTTGTTGGATAAAAATGATGTAAAAGGCATTAAATCTAATGTTTTTGCAAAGCGTGTATCCATTTTAAGACAATCCAATCACTTAAATGTCCGTTTAACCGTTCGTGAGCTTGTTTCATTTGGTCGCTATCCTTATTCAAAGGGAAGTTTGACTGAAGAAGATAAAAAATTTGTGGATCAGGCGATCGAATATATGGATTTAAAAGAAATGGAGGATAAATTTCTCGATGAGCTTTCAGGTGGGCAGAAGCAGCGTGCATTTATTGCGATGGTGATTGCACAGGATACCGAATATATTTTATTGGATGAACCACTCAATAATCTGGATATGAAGCATTCTGTTCAAATTATGAAGATTTTACGGAAGCTTGTAGATGAGCTTGGGAAAACGGTTGTGATTGTCCTTCATGACATTAATTTCGCTTCTGTATATTCTGATCGCATTGTTGCATTAAAGAATGGACGTCTGATTAAGGATGGAGATACGCATGAAATCATCAACTCTGATGCACTTCGTGAAGTGTATGATATGCACATTCCTGTTCAGGAACAAGATGGCTGTAGAATTTGTATCTACTTCAATTCCCATTAAATCAAGTTTACCTGATATCATATTTATATGAAAATAGAAAAATATTTTATGTTGCTATTTTTATAAACTTATGCAATAATAAGCTTGTGCTAATTGATATTGATTCTCATTATCAATTAATAAAAATTAAGGGGGAAAGATTTATATGAAAAAATGGATTCTTTTATCGGTATTTGCTGTATTTTTGCTTATGTTGGCAGCATGTAACGATTCAAAAGAAACATCAGAACAACCACAGCAAACAGGCACTGAAGTAACAGATAATTCAGCTTATCCGATAACTGTCTCACCAACAATTGGATCAACTGAAAGTGAAGAAGCAGGAACCATTACATTTGCTGATGTTACATTTGAAAAAATGCCAGAACGTATTGTTGTTTTGGATTACGGATTTTTAGATACATTAGATGCATTGGGTGTAACTGGAATTGTCGGTATACCAAAGGGAGGCGGCGAAGCATCTGGACCCGCATATTTATTTGAAAAATATGGTTCTGATGATGTTACTGATTTAGGAACATTAAAATCTATTGATTTTGAAAAGGTTGCTGCGTTAGAGCCAGATGTAGTATTTATTTCTGGACGCCAATCACCTTTTTATGAAGAATTAAAGAAAATTACACCAAATGTACTTTACATCGGAACAGATGGTGCGAATTATTGGGATAGTTTCATCTCCTCTGTAGATAAAGCTGGTCAGATCTTTAATAAAACGGAAGAAGCCAACCAATTTAAAGCTGAACTGGAAGCAAAAAGAGAAGAAGTTAAAGCCAAAGCTGGTCAATATAGCAATGCGTTAGTTGCAATGTATAATGATAAGAAAATTTCAGGATTCGGCGCAAACAGTGAATCACGTTTTAATTATGTTTATAATGTATACGGATTTGTTCCTGTTGTAGAAAATATTGAATCAAGCTCACATGGTTCTGATTTCAGCTATGAATCAATCTTGACTGTAAATCCAGAAGTCTTGTTTATTGTAGATCGTACAACTTCTGAATTGGATGTATTAAAAGCAGATATTGAGAATGATATTATTAAGAAAACGAACGCTTACAAAAACGGAAAGATTGTTTATTTAGATGGAAATAACTGGTATTTTGGAAGCAATGGAATTACTATTGAAATGGCCAAAATGCAGGAAATTTTGGATGAACTCCAATAAAAATTCATATAAAAGCTTAGTTGTGTTTGAATAGAAGTAAAGGTACCTTGACAGTATTCTAGGAGGGTGTTAAAATGTCAAGGTACCTTTATTTTAGGAGGAATAAAAATGCCACTGTCTTATCATTCAATGGATATAAGTAACAAATTAATTTGGAATTTACGCGATATGGGGCATACCATTCGTTATATGAGCGAAGGAAGAGGGAGTCAAAAGCGAATCCTGATCATTTTGAATAAAGTGGGTATGATTACGCAGTCTGACTTAACCGAGCACCTTGGTATACAATCTGGATCTGCCAGTGAAGTGATTGGCAAGTTGGAAAATGCTGGCTTATTGATCCGTACTTCAAATCCAGCCGATCACAGAACAACGATTCTTCAGTTGAGTGAACGTGGAAAGATACAAGCAATAGAAGCTGAAAAACAGCATAATCAACAGCATCAGGAAATGTTTTCTGTTCTTTCAGAGACGGAGCAGGAGACTCTATTGGCGCTTTTGGAAAAGGTTCAGTCGAATTGGGCGCAACGTTATCATAAAAATCATAAACGAAAGCATCAGCGGAGCAAATAAAGTGTGGAAGTATGTTAAAAAGTATCTTTTCTTTGCGATTTTGGCTGTGCTTTTTATGGTTGGAGAAGTTTGTATGGATTTGCTTCAGCCAGCATTGATGAGCAAAATTATTGATGAAGGTGTGTTAGGTACCCATAATCATGGTGTAACTGATTTACAGTACATATGGAGATTGGGACTTATAATGTTTGGACTTGTAACATTAGGGGCATTTTTTGGCGCATTAAACAATGTGTTTGTTCATATGACAGGACAAAATGTTGGTAATGATATTCGAAAAGATTGTTTTTGTAATATTATGACATTTTCTTTCTCGCAAATAGATAAGTTTGGAACAGGTACATTGATTACAAGAGTAACAAATGATATTACACAAGTACAAAATTTTGTATCTCTATTTATTCGTAGTATGATTCGCACAACAATGTTAATGTTTGGCAGCATTTATTTTATGTTTCAAGTGAATGAAAGCTTTGGTTGGATTGTATTATGTATCTTTCCCCTGATTCTTGGCTGCATATTGATTTGTCTTTATAAGGCAAATCCTTTGTTTTTACAATTACAAAATCGGTTGGATCAAATTAATAATATTATGCAGGAAGATATATCCGGTATTCGTACGATTAAAGCCTGTGTCCGAGAAGTTTATGAGAAAGTCAGATTCGGCAAAGCAAATGATGAATTGATAAAAACACAGCTTCAAATTTTAATCATTTTTGCTTTTATGAATCCAATTGTAAATGCTTTTATGTATATCATTGTTGTGTTTATTTTGTTGGTTGGTTCTTTTGAAATTGATAACGGTTTTGCTTCTCCTGGTCGTATTATGGCGGCAATTACATATGCAACACTGCTTTTAAACGGTGTTTTAATGCTTGTGATGTTGTTTCAAAATATTTCCAGAGGTTTTGCATCTTGGAAGCGTGTAAAAGAGATATTGAAAAGTGTACCAGAATTGAAGGATGGTAACTTTGAACATATACCATTCAATCATGAAAAAAATAAATACTTAGAAAGTAATAAAGATTTACCTATACAAGATATTTTACCACAGCATGGGAAAATTGAGTTTCGAAATGTGTCGTTTGCTTATCCTGGTAGCAACCGGCTTGCGCTAAAGCATATTCATCTCACTATTTATCCTGGTGAAACCCTTGCTATTATGGGTGCAACTGGAAGTGGAAAAACTTCGCTAATCAATTTGATTTTGCGTTTTTATGATGTTACAAGTGGTGCGGTTTTGGTGGATGGTACCGATGTACGAGCCTATCAGAAAAAAATATTACGAGATAAAATTTCCGTAGTTTTGCAAAAAAGTGAATTGTTTCATGCTTCAATTCGAGAAAATATCGCATGGGGAAATCGGGAAGCGGATGACAAGGCAATTTGTCAGGCAGCACAAATTGCCCAAGCAGATGATTTTATTACTCTGATGCCTGATGCCTATGATACATATGTAGCTGAGCAAGGTGTGAGTTTATCTGGTGGACAAAAACAGCGGATTGCGATTGCCAGAGCGATCTTGAAATCTGCAGAAATCCTAATTTTTGATGATGCGACCAGTGCACTTGATTTGAAAACAGAGGATGATTTGTACACGGCTTTACAAAAAATCACCCCATATCGTACAAAAATTATCATTGCTCAGCGAATTGCCTCTGTCCAAAAAGCAGATCGGATCGTTGTTTTGGAAAATGGCAGCATTTCTGCTTGTGGTACGCATGCAGATTTAATGAAATCCAGCAAAATCTATCGTGATATTTATGATTCACAGATGGGTGAAGGTGGTGAAAGCATTGCATAATCAGAAGTTAGAAAATAGAAATATTCCAGGTTTTAATCGGCATGAACGATTTGTGGAGATTGAATATGCCAAGAATATTGGCGTCACCTTAAAACGAATTTCTATTTATTTTGTCCATGAGAAGCGAATGGTTGGTGGTATATTTGCAATTGTTGTTTTTGGCACATTTTGCGGTGTTTACGCACCGATTTTACAAAGTAAAGCCATTGATATCATTGCTGGAACTGTGGAAGGGAAATTTTTTTGGGTGCTTTTTTGGATGCTGATGATGTATTTATTTTATAGTGGATGCCAGCTTTTACAGGGCTTATTCAGTGCCAAACTCAGTCAACGTATTGTGAAACGCATGCGAGAAGAGTTGTTTGAAAAAGTACTCCATTTACCGATTCGTTATTTGGATACACATTCACATGGTGATGTGATGAGTCGAATGACCAATGATATTGAAAATATTTCTGCAACTGTTTCGCAGTCTTTGCCATCTTTTTTTTCTGGTGTATTGACGGTTATTGGTACAGTTTCGATTATGATAGGGTATTGCTGGCAGTTGGCATTGCTCAGTTGTATCAGCGTGATTTTTACTTTTTTTGCAACAAAATTTTTGGCAAAAAATGTGCGTAAATTTTCACGCAGACGGCAAATGTTCTTAGGAGAAACAAACGGTATTGTAAAGGAAACCATTTCTGGGTATCGAACAGTTGTGGCATACAATCAACAAGACACATATGTAGAGAATTTCTATAAGACCTCTGATGCACTGACCAAGGCAGGTATTCGTACAGATATATTCAGTGGGGTTATGGGACCAATTATGAATTTTATTGGGAATATAGGGTTTATTATAATCGCTGTTTTTGGTGGATATTTTGCTGTTTCTGGTTTGATTTCAGTTGGTGTCATTTCAGCCTTTATTGTGTATGCCAAGCAGTTTAGTCGTCCAATCAATGAGCTTGCACAAATTTATGGTCAACTTCAAATTGCAATTTCTGGTGCAGAGCGTGTTTTCGCAGTTTTAGATGAAAAAAATGAAGATCATTTTGGTGAGCCATTTGCTGATAATGAGAACGCAGAAATTACTTTTAAAAATGTGCAGTTTGCATACCATTCAGGTTGTCCTGTTATTTCTGATTTTACTTTGTCGGTTCCTCCTGGGAAAAAAGTTGCACTTGTTGGTGCAACTGGGAGTGGAAAAACAACGATTGTAAATTTACTGCTACGTTTTTATGATATAGACGCTGGAGAAATTTTTATCAACGGTCAAAATTTACATAAGATTTCAAGAGAAAGTTTACGCCGGAATATAGCAATTGTTTTACAAGATACAATGCTGTTTTCCGATACAATAGAAAATAACTTAAAATATGCTAACGAAAATGCAACGCGGGTACAGTTGGATGAAGCTGTAATAATGAGCCATTGTAAGGAACTGATCGAAATGTTTCCCAAAGGATATGATACAGTGCTCATTGGATCTGGAAAGAATATAAGTCAAGGGCAACGTCAGCTTCTTGCGATTGCTCGAGCTTTTGTTGCCGATCCGAAAATTTTGATTTTGGACGAAGCAACTTCCAATGTAGATACCCGAACAGAAAAGATGATTCAGAATGCGATGCAGCTTGTGATGAAAAACCGTACCAGCATTGTGATTGCACATCGCTTATCTACCATTCGGGATGCAGATATGATTGTTGTGATGGATCAGGGAAAAATTGTTGAGAGCGGCAATCATGAAGCATTGCTTGCACAGAAGGGAAAGTATTATCAGCTTTATATGACACAGTATGCTGGAATGACGATTTAAAAGGTTGGTATTGAGATTTTGTTTGTTGAAAATGAAAAATCGCCTGTTCTGTATGGAAGAAACGAAAATGGTAACGACAAATCGGAAGTTGGGGAGAGAATGGTAGAAAATCCTATAAATATTGGAGATATCAAGGGTTATTTGTATACTTAAAAGTGCCATTGCTTATCGCAAAATATCATAATTGACTTTTAAAATAGAGCAATAAAGGAGTAAAAAGTGAAAGAAAATGGCATAAGCGGTTGAAACTGCTTACATCATAGATCATGGGAGATATAGATTTTTGATTGAAGTATGATAAAATAAGGATAGTTATACGATGAAATTGGAATTAAAATGTGAGGAGATAAGATGAAAACTATAAGATTATTGTATCCAGATTATTTAAGTGGTGGATTAGAAACATATTATTTTGGAGCAAATTTACTTGCGCATATTCTTCCAGAAAATAAAAATCAACCTTTAATAAAGGTAGAAATTCCACCACCAGACGGACAGAAACATGATGTGATAGATGGAATTTATGCAAAAAATGAAGTGATTGCAGGGATTAAGCATGCTATGGAAGTGATTGAAAAAGAGAAGCCTGACAAAATCATAACGATTGGCGGTAATTGTATGGTTTCACAGGCTCCGTTCGATTATTTACATGGTGTTTATGAAAATTTGGGAATGATTTGGATTGATGCCCATCCTGATGTTTCAACTGTGAAAGATAATTATCCCAATGCCCATGCGATGGTTTTGGGTTCACTTATGGGATATGGAGACAGTTCTCTTTCTGACCTTATGAAGAATGAGAAATTTAAAGCAAGCGAAATTATGTACGTCGGCTTACAAGAGCTGCATGATTATCAAGAAAAATTTTTAACTGATATGAATATAGATTATAAAGTGCAAGTAGAAGAATTTGTTTCTGATAGGGATATTAAAAATTTCATGGACCGGTTCGAACACATATTGATTCATCTTGATATTGATGTACTGGATGCAACCTTATTTCACTCTACATATTTTGCAAATAAGGATCTGGTCGGAGATGGCAGTGGAAGTGGGAAAATGACAATGGAGAAACTTTCTGATGTATTAAGTTTTATAACCAATCATACAGATGTTGTAGGGTTTACAATAGCAGAATACCTTCCATTTGACGAATACAAATTGTATAATATTTTCTCAAAGATTAAATTGTTCAACGATTGATAAATCCTAAGCTTTCGATTTAGCAGACAGTGAAATTCAATGGCTGCTGTTTTTTCTGATATTCAAAAATAACTGTTTTGAAACGGCTTTACACCGTGCTGGGTATGCTACTGTGAGAAATAAAAAATGACTTCTAGACTTGTTGGTGTTTCATGAATCTTGTTATGCTCTTTTTCAATATCTTTTATAACTCTTTTAATATTCCAATCCTTATAAACAGTTACTTTGATTTCTGTATCTTGGGTGTTTTCACTATTGGAAACCATATCATTTACAACATAATAATCAGGAAGATCGATAGAATAACCGAATACTTATAAGCAGACAAATCATGACAACAACAAATTAGAAGTTTGCGTTTTACATATTTCACCTCTTTTCAAAAATCATATAGGATGGATAACTTATAAAAAGTTATCAAATATACTTTGTGTAGGAAGCGATGCAGATGGAATATGGTTATTCTACTGGCTTTTTATCCCATTCATTTTTATTTTTATAAAAAACAGTTGACAATTTTTTCTAACAGGCGTATGATTTTAAACAAATTAAAGATCACATGAAACCATTGATGTGGAGATAACGACCGATGTGCACGTCCAGAGAGTAAGGGATGGTGAGAGCCTTGCCGAACGCAGTCAGTCAAATGGACCACAGAGGGCATAGTGAAACGAAAACTCGGAGTATTCTATGACGTGTTCCCATGCGTTAGTTGGGCGGAATATGTTGGTATTCTATGAGTGTGTGGTTCATTATTTTAAAATGAAACCATGAATTTAGGTGGCACCACGGGTATAGTCTCGTCCTTGATGATTTTTCATCAAGGACGTTTTTTTATTTTCTGGAAAGATTTGAGAAAAGGAGATGTTATCAATGACTTTACCGACTTTTGAAGCATTACAAATGTTCCAAACTGAATATTCTATTGTACCAATTTATCGTGAAATTTTTTCAGATCGGATAACACCAATTTCTTTACTACAAACATTGGCTTCTTATAGTTCACAGTATTACTTATTGGAAAGTGTAGAGGGCGGAAAAAATTGGGCAAGATATTCATTTCTTGGCTTTGATCCGGTTTTGGAGCTTCGTTGTAAAAACAATCAAATTCAAATAAAAAGAGAAGATACAATTGAGAAAAAAACTGGAGATCCGAATAAAGTCATTCGTGAAATTTTAGCTGAATATCGAAGTCCAAAACTGAAAAATCTTCCTCCGTTTACTGGCGGGTTTGTTGGATATTTTGCTTATGAATATATGAAATATCATGAATCAGCGATTCAATTTAATAGTAAGGAATCGGGGGATTTTCAAGATGTAGAACTGATGCTTTTTCATAAAGTGATTGCTTTTGATCATTTTCGGCAAAAACTGATTGTTATTGTAAATATTTCTACAGAGGATTTTGAACAGAGTTATCTTAAAGGAAGTCAACAGTTGGAAGAAATCATTGCTATGATTCGCGAAGGAAAACAGGCAGAAATTTCGCCACTTCGTTTACAAACGGAATTGAAATCAGTATTTTCAAAAGAAGATTATGAAGAGGGTGTACGAAAAATTCAACATCACATTCATGAGGGAGATATTTTTCAGGCAGTTCTTGCCAATCAACAGAAGGCAAAGGCAACAGGCAGTTTATTGAACATGTATCGTGTGCTGCGTACAACGAATCCTTCACCCTATATGGTATATATGAAAACAAGTGATGTAGAAATTGCCTGTTCCTCTCCAGAAACCTTAATTCGTCTGCAAAATCAGGAATTGTCAACTTTCCCAATTGCTGGAACACGCCCACGTGGAAAAACGTCTGAAGAAGATGAACAATTGATCGAACAATTGTTAAAAGATGAAAAGGAACTGTCTGAGCATCATATGCTGGTTGATTTGGCTCGAAATGATTTGGGGAAAATTTGCCGGTTTGGAACCATTGAAGTAAAAAAAATGAGAGAGATTTTGAAATTTTCGCATGTGCTTCATATGGCAACAACAGTAACCGGAAAAATCAAGGATTCATTAGATCCGCTTGATGCCATTGGCGCAGCATTGCCAGCAGGAACTTTATCTGGCGCGCCCAAAATCCGCGCTTGTCAAATTATTGATGAATTAGAAAATACACGCCGCGGCGTATATGGTGGAGCAATTGGTTATATTGATTTTACTGGGAATACTGACACTTGCATTGGGATTCGATTGGCGGTAAAAAAAGATGATGTTGTATATGTTCAATCAGGTGCAGGGATTGTTAAAGACAGTGTTCCAGAAAAGGAATTTGAGGAATGTAATAATAAAGCTGGTGCAATTATTGATGCATTAAAGCAATCGGAAGGGATGTTTGATGAATGATACTACTAATTGATAATTATGATAGTTTTTCTTATAACCTTTATCAAGCTGTTGGAGAAATAAATCAGGATGTTCGTGTCATTCGTAATGATATGTATTCGGTGTCTACGATTTTGCAGATGAATCCCACGCATATCATTTTATCTCCAGGACCAGGACATCCGAAAGAAGCAGGAATTTGTACAGATATTGTACTTGCATGTAAAGGGAAGCTCCCGATTTTAGGTGTATGTTTGGGGCATCAAGTAATCTGTGAAGCATTTGGTGGAAAAGTGGTCCATGCCAGTGAGATTGTGCATGGAGAAGCTAGACCGATTCATATTGCAAACGGAAGCGCGTTGTTTAAAGGATTGGCACCAATTATTTCAGTCGGACGTTATCATTCTCTTACTGCTAAGCGGAGTAGTTTACCAGATGAGCTTTATATTATTGCTGAAAATGAAAGCAATGATGTGATGGCGGTTAAGCATCGAGACTATGAAATCTATGGTGTACAGTTCCATCCGGAATCCATTTTAACACCGGATGGACAGCAGATGATTGCTAACTTTTTGCAAATTCGTGAAGAAGCATAGGGGGGATCGACAATGATTCAAGAGGCAATTTATGAAGTCATCCATTCCAATGATTTAAGTTTTGAAACAATGCGTGCGGTTATGAATGAGATGATGGAAGGAAAGGCAACACATGCACAGATGGGCGCTTTTTTGGCAGCAATGCGTATAAAGGGCGAAACCATTGATGAAATTACAGCCTGTGCAACGGTGATGAGAGAAAAGTGTACAAAAATTCATCCGAATATGGATGTATTGGATATTGTTGGGACTGGTGGAGATGAAGCAAATACCTTTAATATTTCGACCATTTCATCTTTTGTGGTTGCTGCTGGTGGAATCCCAGTTGCTAAACATGGAAACCGATCTGTATCAAGCAAATGTGGCAGTGCAGATGTGTTGGAAGCATTAAATGTAAATATTGAACTCAGTGCCCAAGCATCGCAAAAAATTTTAGAAGAAATTGGCATTTGTTTTATTTATGCACCGGTTTACCATGCATCTATGAAATACGCAGCTCCAGTACGAAAAGATTTAAAAATCCGAACCATTTTTAATATTTTGGGTCCGCTTGCCAATCCAGCCGGGGCAAATTTGCAGCTACTTGGTGTATATGATGAAAATTTGGTTGAGCCTATGGCACGTGTTCTTGCCAATTTAGGTGTGAAACGTGCTATGGTTGTACATGGGCATGACGGTTTGGACGAGGTTACGCTATGCACGACTTCAACGATTTGTGAGGTGAATCAGGGGCGGTTAAATAGCTTCTTTTTAACTCCAGAGCAGGTTGGGCTGATGCGTTGTGAGCCGATGGATTTGGTTGGTGGCTCACCAAAAGAAAATGCACAAATTGCAATGGATATTTTAAATGGGGTGAAAGGACCAAAGCGTGATGTCGTTGTGTTGAATGCAGCCATTTGTCTATATATGAGCCACGATCAAATGACATTAAGAGATTGTGTAAAGTTGGCAGAATCGTTAATTGATAGTAAAAAAGCAAAGGAGAAGTTAGAGAAACTGATTCGTTTGTCACATAAAATAGAGAAGGAAGGAGAAAGTTGAAATGATTTTAGATCAAATTGTGGAGACCACAAAACAGCGACTCAAGGAAGCAAAAGAAATGATTTCGCTTGAAATGATAAAGGATAAAGCAAAGCAAATGAATAACAATCGTGCATTTGATTTTGAAAAAGCCTTGCAAAATGACGGGCTAAGTTTCATTTGCGAGGTGAAGAAAGCATCACCATCTAAAGGAGTTATTGCAGAATACTTTCCTTATATTGAAATCGCAAAAAATTATGAAGCAGCGGGAGCTTCGGCAATCAGTGTTTTAACCGAACCCATATTTTTCCAAGGTTCAAATCAATATTTAAAAGAAATTCGTTCGGAGGTCTCTATACCGCTTTTAAGAAAAGATTTTACCATTGACCCATACCAAATTTATGAGGCGAAGGTAATTGGAGCGGATGCGATTTTATTAATTTGTGCCATTTTATCTGTAGAGGAAATGCATAACATGATCCAGCTTGCAGATATGCTCGGCTTATCTTGTCTGGTAGAAGCGCATACTAAAGAAGAAATTGAGGCTGCACTTTCCGCCGGAGCAAGAGTCATTGGAATTAACAATCGAAATTTAAAAACTTTTGAGGTGGATATTGAAACCAGTATAAAACTAAGAAAATATGTACCTGAAAATCTTGTGTTCGTTTCAGAAAGTGGAATAAAATCCACAATGGACGTGAAGCGTTTGCAAAAAATCGGGACAGACGCTGTTTTAATCGGTGAAACCTTAATGCATAGTAGCAATGTAAAACAATTGCTTCAGCATTTGAAAGGATAGTTGGGTATGACAAAAATTAAAATTTGTGGGTTAAAAAGGTCAACAGATATTTATTTTGCAAATCTTGCCAAACCAGACTATATCGGTTTTGTATTCGCACCGAGCAAAAGAAGAGTTGAACGATGTAAAGCAGCTATGCTAAAAGAACAGCTTTTGCCAGAAATTCAGGCTGTGGGTGTATTTGTCAACGCGACAGTTTCTGAGATTATAGACTTGGTTCAGCAAAAGATTATTGATGGGGTGCAGCTACATGGTGATGAAAATCAGGCTTATATTGAAGCATTGCGAGAAAAAATTACTTGCCCAATTATTAAAGCTGTTCGCATGCAGCAACGGGCATCATTTGAGGAAGTTTTGCATTTACCAGTTGATTATTTTTTGTTAGATACATATGTGAAAAATGGATATGGCGGTACTGGACATACCTTTGATTGGAAAATGATTCCCAAAATTCAGCAGCCGTTTTTTTTGGCTGGAGGCTTGTCTGTTAAAAATATTGAAGCAGCGATTTTACAAGTTAAGCCGTTTTGTGTAGATATTAGCAGTGGTGTTGAAACCAATGGAGTAAAGGATCCGGATAAGATGATTGAAATCGTAAAAAAAGTAAGGCATATAACGGACTTGGCATAACTTGTGAAAAAGAGAGTATGCGATAGATCAAAAAACAAGATGCATTATAAATGAAAGAAAATAAGGAGTGTAACAAATGAAAAAAGGTAGATATGGCATACATGGCGGACAATATATTCCAGAAACCTTAATGCAGGCGATTCAAGAGTTGGAGGAAAGCTATACCTATTATAAAAGTGACTCAGAATTTCAAAAGGAGCTTTTGGATTTATGGATAAATTATGCTGGACGACCGTCATTATTATATGAAGCAAAAAATATGACAGCAGATTTGGGTGGTGCAAAAATTTATTTCAAGCGTGAAGATTTGAATCATACTGGTTCACATAAAATTAACAATGTTTTAGGTCAAGTTCTACTTGCGAAAAAAATGGGAAAAACACGTGTCATTGCTGAAACAGGAGCTGGGCAGCATGGTGTTGCAACAGCGACAGCGGCAGCTTTAATGGGACTAGAATGTGAAATTTTTATGGGAAAAGAAGATACTGAGCGTCAAGCATTGAATGTGTTTCGGATGGAGCTTTTAGGTGCAAAAGTTCACGCGGTAACGAGCGGAACACAAACTTTAAAAGATGCTGTGAACGAAACCATGCGCGAGTGGACAAAACGGGTGAATGATACTTTGTATGTACTCGGCTCGGTTATGGGACCACATCCATTCCCGCAAATGGTTCGCGATTTCCAAAGCATTATTGGTAAGGAAACGAAAAAGCAAATTTTGGAAAAAGAAGGCAAACTCCCAAATTTAATTGTAGCGTGTGTTGGAGGCGGAAGCAATGCGATGGGGATGTTTTATGATTTTATTCCAGAGACCTCAGTTCGTTTAGTTGGATGTGAGGCCGCAGGGAAAGGGATTGACACCAAGCAACATGCAGCGACCATCACAAAAGGAACAGTTGGTATTTTTCATGGTATGAAGTCGTATTTTTGTCAGGATATATATGGACAAATTGCACCCGTTTACTCCATTTCTGCAGGTTTAGATTATCCAGGAATCGGTCCAGAGCATGCATATTTGCATGATATCAAGCGTGCCGAGTATGTTCCGATTATAGATGATGAGGCAGTCGAAGCATTTCAGTATACAGCGAAAATGGAAGGCATCATTCCAGCAATCGAAAGTGCGCATGCGTTGGCTTATATCAAAAAAATTGTTCCGACTATGGCAAAAGATGAAATTGTTGTAGTCTGTTTATCTGGTCGAGGTGATAAAGATGTTGCAGCAATTGCAAAATATATGGGGGTAGATGTATATGACGAAAATTAAAGATGCATTTTTGGATCAAAAAGCTTTTATTGCCTTTATTACGGCTGGTGATCCAAATATAAAGAAAACGGAAGAATATATTTTAGCAATGGTAGAGGCAGGAGCCGATTTAATTGAAATTGGGATTCCATTTTCTGATCCAATTGCAGAAGGACCAGTTATTCAAGAAGCAAATGAACGAGCATTACGTGCTGGTACGACCACCGATCAAATTTTTGAAATGGTTCAACATGTCCGTATAAAAACCTCTGTTCCACTTGTGTTTATGACTTATGTAAACCCGATTTTTACATACGGAGCAGAGCGTTTTTTTCAAAATTGTAAAACTGTTGGTATCAACGGAATCATCTGTCCGGACTTACCCTTTGAAGAAAAAAATGAATTTTCCCTGTTCAGTAAAAAATATGAAATCCCAGTTATTTCTTTGATCGCACCCACTTCTCACAAGAGAATGGAAAAAATTGCCTCTGAAGCAGAAGGGTTTATTTATTGTATTTCTTCCATGGGTGTCACAGGGATTCGTTCCGATATTCAAACAGACTTGCATCAATTGGTTGGACAAATTAAACAGTATGCTAAGATTCCTGTAGCGGTTGGATTTGGTATTTCGACACCAAAGCAGGTCAGAGAAATTGGGCAGATTGCAGATGGTGTTATTGTTGGCAGTGCCATTGTAAACATGGTTGCTACATATGGTACAGAGGCCAAAACACATCTGCAAAAATATGTGCAGGAAATGAAAACGGCTTTATCTGCCATAGAGAAAAATTAAAGTGAGGTGTAATAAATGGTTTCTAAGATAGAGTCAAGCTATGTAGCATTTTTATGAAAATAAAATATAAAGGAAAGTCTTAATTTACCCAATTAAAAATAGACTTGTTACTAAACTTCTGTATATTCTTTAGAATAGAGCAGAGTACTTCCTATAAATTTTAAGCCATTTACTGGAAGTACACGCCTGAATCAAATGGATAGATCAACTATACTCCTTATATACATTCATCCAATCATTCAGTTACATAATATTTTGATTGAAGGAGTCATAGCAATAGATAAAAAAGAAAATCTGCTTTACTTTTCTTCTGTTTTTTCATTATACTGTGGAGATAAGAAAATTTTTGGAATAGGGGTAAAGCATGCATCCAACCGCATATGATAATTTAAAAACAATTTTAGAAGGCTGTATTTATGATTTTGAAATTCAAGGTATATTAAAAATTGTTTCGCGCAATGATTGGGTGGATTTGGCAAATTTGAGCCGATCCTTTCAAATGGGTGTTCAAATCGGTAGAATTTATGGGAAAATTGAAATCAATTTTTCGCAGCAAATGTGGATTGATGAGATCATATTTGAAAAGGAAACGATTCAAACAGAATTGAATTTCAAATATCACGTCCCAAAATATTTATATGATATCGGATATTTGCAATGGCATCGTTTCATTCAGAGAAAAATTTGGAACGTGGAAGTACAGCTTATAGAGGAAAAATTCTTTTATAAAGATCATATCGATATCAGTCAAGTTCTGCATGTGATTTTTAAGGAAGGAATCGGTGAAATGGATGATGAACGTTTGATTCAAATTATAGATCATTTTGTTTATATTGGTGAGCAAATGCAAGATAAGAAAGGAAAAGCAAATGATAAAAATTAATGAATTGAAAACGGAACAAGCATTAAAAAAAATGAACATTCACAATATGACACCTATTCAAACCTTGTGTTTTCAGCCCATTTTTGCCAGAAAAAATTTGATTATGCAGGCACCAACTGGTACAGGTAAAACATTGGCATATTTGCTGCCGATTTTTGAAAAAACAATAGATAATCAAGTGTTACAGACTGTCATTGTTGCACCAACCCGGGAATTGGTTATGCAAATTGTATCTGTTATTCGGGAATTGGGTGGGGCAGTTGTCCCATTAATCGGTGGGGCCAATATGAAAAGACAACTGGTAGCATTGAAGGCAAAACCAAATTTTGTTGTTGGAACACCGGATCGTTTACATGAGCTGATTCAAAATCGAAGATTAAAGATTCATACCATAGATACCATTGTGCTGGATGAATTTGATGAAATGTACCGGCAGAAACAATGGAAAAAAATTTCGGCTATTGTTTTGTCTGCATTGCGACAAACAGCTATTTTGGCAGTTAGCGCAACCGTTAGCAAGGAAGCAGCCAATACATTGACAAAGCTGCGATCGGATTTTCAAATATTATCCATACAAGATGAAATTCAAGGTACAGAAAAGCTTCAATATTATTATATCGTCGTGGATTGGAATAAGCGAAAGGACACATTGCGTCGATTCTTTGTGCATCTTTCAGGAAAAACATTGGTTTTTTCTAATGACCGTTTTTTGTTACAAATATTTCATGAACAGGCGGAAAAACGTTCTGCGAAAATTTCAGTGCTTCATTCGCAAATGGATAAAATGACACGTGCCAATCGAATACATAAGTTTCGATCAGGAAATATTCAATTTTTATTGTCAACGGATTTAACTGCACGTGGTATGGACATTCCTGATTTAGAAAATGTAATTCATGTAGACTTACCAGAAAATGCTCAGCAATGGAAGCATAGAAATGGTCGAGTCGGGCGGATGGGGCAAGCAGGAAATATTTATTTTATTGTACCAAAAACGGAAAAAGAAAAATTTCATAGACTAATGGCAAAAAATAACATTCGAAACTATCAAAAATTTTTCTTTGATGAAAAAAGAGAATCAACCAAATAAACCTGGAATTGAAGTATTTTTTATTGTAAAAGCTTGGTTTCAAGCCCATTTTTTCTAAACTCTTTTGTCTGATAGATATGTATAAGAAAAAGAGTCAATCCAATTTGGGTTTGTGGTAGGTCTGTTGTTTTCTTTAAGAAAAATATGCCAATGTGAAGTCGTTTTTGATTTTTGTTCTAGCTTTATTGAAATTGAGAAAAGAGGGAAAAAAAACAGTTTGTTTTTTAATTTTTGTTAAGGATCTTTCAATTTTGTTGATTTGTCTCTTCTTTGAATTTTTTGTAGGATATAAAGAAAAACAAAGGAGTTGTGTACAATGAACAAAATTTTAATTATTGGGCGTTTGACAAAAGATCCGCTGTTAAAATATACCGAAAACAAAAAAGCAGTTGTTCGATTAAATATTGCTGTTCAGCGCCCATATAAATCAAAAGAAGGAAAATATGAAGCTGATTTTATTCCTTGTGTTTTTTGGGACCGAATGGCGCAAACTATTGGGAATTATTGCAGTAAGGGTGACCAAATTGGAGTTTCTGGCAGATTGTCTACAAGAATCTATATAAACAATCAAAATGAGAAGGTTTATACGACGGAATTGATCGCAGATGCTTTAACACTTTTAGGACGAAAGAGGAATAGAAATGAATCTGTTTTTATAGATGAGATTTTTTGTAAGCCAGAGGAATCCAGTGTTAAATTCTAAATATTTGTTTGGAAATGTCTAGCTGTCTAGAGGAAAATGAAAAAGGATTGTTCAACGATTACTGATGGGATGAAAGCGGATCAGATACGACTATTTTTCAGATAGGAATTTTTAAGAAGAGGATCAACTTGTATTGAATATCAGCGCATATTATGACATTCAAAATGGTGTAGTATTTTTGAGATTATAAGGAATGAACGACCTTAATTTTATTAAAACGCTTTTTATGGTAATTGTGCGATATACCTTTCACAATGAAAGTCTAGAGTATGCTGACCCAAGCGCATTTTATTGAGTTTCATAAACAATAGTTGTAGTCAGATGGTGATGGGATAATCCTGAATCATTTATGCTGTCGTCGTTGGTAGTATATTGATTCGTTTTTGGAATTATAATTCTAAATTAAAAAATTTAAAAATATGAATTTTATAAACGAAAAGAAACAGATCTCCTGTAATGCTTTGATGTAGAAAATAGGCTGGTCATTTCTAAATTTAAATCGGATAGGTGTAAAAGGCTCCCTGATTTGGAGGTTATTCTCTGGCATGGGAGCTTTTTTGTATACAGATGCCTTAAATTCAATAAAAATTCCTATTCGTTTTCTTGTATCCTTAAATTTTTCTCTCTTTACTTTACTGCTTTAAGGACAAATTGTATAATGAAGTGCAAATGCCAAACGCATAATTATAAAGAATTTTGGTGACAAAAATGATTGTTACAACATGTTATCGTCCTACTGCAAAACAGGAAAAAAGGTGCATTACAGCACAAAATTATTTTGCAGCAACATTTGTTCCAAGACAAAAACGTTCCATTGCTTCCATCATTTCCAAATATGGTCAAGATGTTTTGGTTGTATCCAACGATGCATATATCTTATATACAAAATCAAGTGAGCAACCTTTATTGTTTCATCCAGGCTCCGCAATGTTTCGTATGAAACGATTGAAAAAAGGGGCCTATGATCCTTTTTTAGAAGCTACACAATTGAAAAGGGGAATGCGTTTTTTGGATTGTACACTTGGAATGGGAACAGATGCTTTGCTTGCGGCCTATTGTGTTGGTTCTAATGGAAAGGTAAGCGGAATTGAGAAAAGTCGGATTTTATCTTTTATTGTAGCAGACGGGTTTCAAAATTATCTATATGATTTAGATCCATCCTTTGAAACTTCAATGCGTCGAATTCAAGTGTTTTCTGGTGATCATTATGAAAAACTGAAGGAAATGCCAACCAATGCGTATGATGTTGTTTATTTTGATCCAATGTTTGAAAATCCAATTGTGTCATCAAAAGGAATCGAGGCATTAAGAGAAAAAGCTTGCTATGATATTTTAACCGATAAAGCAGTAAAAGAAGCCATGCGTGTTGCAAGCCAGCGTGTGGTATTAAAAGCACATTATCAAAGTGCCCTTTTTTCAACACTTGGTTTTCATGTTATCAAACGAAAAACAGCACAATTTCATTTTGGATGGATTGAAAACAACAGTTAGGAGGAATACCTTTGCGGCAATATTTGGATTTATTAAAGGATATTTTAGAAAATGGTACAGAAAAAGAAGATCGTACTCAGACTGGGACATACTCTGTGTTTGCCCGACAAATGCGTTTTGATTTAAATAAAGGTTTTCCGCTTTTGACAACTAAGAAACTTCATATTCCGGCAATTGTCTATGAACTGTTGTGGTTTTTAAATGGTGATACGAATATTCGTTATTTACAGAAAAATAAAGTGCGAATTTGGAATGAATGGGCAGATAAAAATGGAGATTTAGGTCCGATTTACGGTAAGCAGTGGAGGTGTTGGACAAACCATCATGGTGAAACATTTGATCAAATTCAGATTGTGATGGATGAGCTTCGTACCAATCCCAATTCTCGTCGTCTACTGGTGAATGCATGGAATGTTGGTGAGCTTTCTGAAATGGCACTTCCGCCTTGCCACTATGCATTTCAGTTCTATGTTGCCAATGGAAAGTTGTCTTGTCTGCTAAATCAAAGAAGCTGTGATGTATTTTTAGGTGTGCCATTTAATATTGCTAGTTATTCGTTGCTTACGCATATGATGGCGCAGCAACTGGATTTGTCGGTTGGAGAATTTATTTGGTCTGGCGGTGATGTGCATATTTATAAAAACCATTTGAAGCAAGTAAAAATACAATTGCAAAGAGAGCCATATGATTTGCCAAAACTTGTAATCACAAGAAAACCTGAGACCATTTTTGACTATCGTTTTGAAGATTTTTCTTTTGAGAATTATCGATATCATGAAAAAATTTCTGCTCCAGTTTCCGTATAAATATAGGAGGTGTCAGTTTTGTTATCGTTGATTGTAGCAATGGACCAACAAGGATTGATTGGGAATCAGAACACATTGCCTTGGTACCTACCGGCAGATCTACAGTTTTTTAAAGAAACAACGATAGGACACATCGTTATTATGGGAAGAAAAACGTTTGAATCGATCGGGAGACCGCTTCCCAATCGAAGAAATATCGTGCTGACTAGAAATAAAAATTGGAAACCAGATGTACCAGTTGAAATTTTTTTTTCCATACAAGATGTTTTGACATACTTGCCATCTGATGTACCAGCTTATGTTATTGGCGGTGCGAATTTATACAAACAGGCGCTGCCGTTTATAGATGAAATGCTGATTACAAAAATTGATTATGTTTTTAAAGGAGATACTTTTTTTCCAGATTTTTCTTTAGAGGATTGGCAGAAGGAATTGATTCAAAAAGGAAAAGTTGATGAGAAAAATCAATATCCACGTGCATATTGGCGTTATACGCGTAAAATAAAGGAGGAACGAACATGATTCGTTCGATCCGTGTAGTTGGCTATACGATTTTAAAAGTGATAAGCATGTATCCGATGCTCAGAAAGTTGGAAAAAGAATTTCCAGATTCAAATAAAGCTAAGATGGCTCTTCTTGTGCAAAAGCAGGGTGAAATCTTTGGTCGTGGAATGGTTCGTTCAACTGGTTCAACTGTTGAAATTTCAGGTCTTGAAAATATTCCAAAAGATGAAGGGATTTTGTTTGTTTCTAATCATCAAAGTAATTTTGATATTCCGGTTTTACTTGGTTATTTAAAACATCCAATTGGCTTTGTTTCCAAAGTTGAAATAACAAAGCTTCCATTTGTTGCAAGATGGATGCGTCTCATGCGTTGTGTATTGGTAGATCGAAAAAATCGAAGACAAGGGGTTCTTGCTATGAAGGAAGGGATCGAAATTTTAAAAGAAGGTCGCTCTATTGTGATTTTTCCTGAAGGGACCCGCAGTGGGACAGATGAAATGTTGCCGTTTAAACAAGGGAGTTTCCGCTTTGCAAAAGATGCGCAGGTATGTATTGTCCCGATTGCAATTTCTGGCACGCATCGAATGATGGAATCTGCAAAAGGAAGATTCGGTCGTACGCATGCCAAAGTACAAGTCTTGCCTAAATGTTCGGCTGAATGGATTGCCAAAAAAGATACCAGACAATTGGCATCTGAAATTCAAATTCAAATTCAAGAAGCCTTGATGAAAATGGGAAAATGTGAATAAAATATGTCTAAAATATGAAATATATTATTTGCTTTTACATCTTGTATAAAAGAATTTATAATAAATATAGTCGTTTAACCATCTAGGAGGAATGAAAAATGTTTCAAAATATTGGTTTATCTGGATTGATTTTAATTTTGATAATTGCACTTGTCATTTTCGGACCGAAAAAATTGCCGGAAATTGGTCGTTCATTTGGTCAAACCTTGAAAGAATTTAAAAAATCAGCGCGTGAATTAACAGAGGATGAGCCAGAAATGAAAAAGAATAGCAACGTAGAAGCAAGAAAAGAAACGACTGAAAAGTAAGAAATGTATGATAGAACCCAGTACAAGGCTGGGTTTCTTTTATGTGTTTGTCTTTTTGATGAAATAATGAAATAAGGAGAGCGATCATGGACGATAAAACGATGGGTATCCTTGATCATTTGGATGAATTTCGTAGACGCTTAATTGTTGTACTCATTGTATTTGTTATATTTACGATTATCGGTTTTATCTTTGTAGAAGATATTTATCAATATTTAATTAAAGATTTAAATGAGAATTTATCTGTTCTGAGTCCAACTGAAATTCTAGGATTTTATTTTAAAATTGCAACTGTGTTTGGCATTGCTTTTACGATACCGACCATTGCTTATGAATTTTGGGCGTTTGTAAAGCCAGGTTTATATGAACATGAAAGAAAAGCAGCACTCCCTTATATTCCTGGATTTTTTATTTTTTTTATAGGTGGGCTAGTATTTGGCTTTTTTGTTATTTTTCCTTTGATTATGCGCTTTTTATCCAATTTGGGAGAAAATATGTTTATTGAGATGTATACAACGGAGAAATATTTCTCTTTTGTATTGAATATGAGTGTTCCATTCGGTTTCTTGTTTGAAATGCCATTAATTATTATGTTTTTAACTTCAATTGGCATGATTAACCCTTATCAGTTGGGAAAAATGCGGAAATATGCCTATTTTATTTTAATTGTCATTGCGGTTACGTTATCTCCACCAGATTTTATTTCAGATCTTGTGATTGCTGCACCGTTGCTTTTACTATTTGAAATCAGTGTTAACATTGCCAAAATTGTTTATCGCTTAAAATTGCGTAAAGAAAAAAAAGAGGCGGAAAAAATTTTATAAACCGCTTCTTTTTTTTGCATAAATTTTTACCTTTAGATATATAAAGATCCACTCATTTCAGTTTATTTTATTGATGTTGTTTTTATCAATATATCAAATGCTATTTTCTGTAAGTCTCTTGTCCATACCGCTGAAAATGTATATACTATATTTATATAATAAATAGTAGGGTGGTTATGAAATGAAAAAGAAATTGAAGATTGCAGGTTTGCTTACATTGATGTTGATTGGTGGTTGTGGTGATTTGGCAGATGAAGACCAAACAAATGAAGGGTTGACAGTGCATGATACAACAGATATCAAACAGCTTGTGCATGATTACAGCATCGGCAAGCTAAAAAATGACACCGCTTCGATTACTTCTGAACAGTTGATTGTCACACATGCAGATGCAAGCGAAACAATCTATGAGTTGCCAAAGGATGAGTTTTTTGTTTCTTTTGCACCGTATATCAATCAAACCCATCCATGTACAAACCATAGTTTAACAGGTTGTCAAGGTGAACTCGTTGATGAAGAAATGACTGTTAGAATTGAAGATAAGAACGGAAATGTAGTTTTTGATGAGAAAACAAAAACACAGGCCAATGGTTTCATTGATTTTTGGCTGCCTAAGAATGAGGAATATCATATGACGGTTGTGATGGACGAGAAAACAGCGACACTTGATTTCTCTACCTTTACAGGGGATAATACTTGTATTACGACGCTACAATTGGGATGATAAGTGATAAAAACATATGGAACTTTTTTAGATTCAGAAAAACCGCTTGCCAAAATATAGGCAAACGGGTTTTTTTGCATTTTAAGACAGTATAAGTGTAGCTGGGTATAGCTGTATAAAAAGAGAGCTTTCTTTATTGTTCAATAACAAATTAGATGATTCTACATTAAAATACCAATCAATATTTCAACTATAAATAAAGTAGAAAAAGAAACATTTTACATTGCTGGTTTATAAATCTTTTCAGAGCAAAATATGTCATTTTAAAACTTGCAATCAACGCATATTTAAGTAAGTTTTTTAAGGAAACAAGGATAGACGTTTTCTAAATTATAGTACAGAAAGGATTTATTTTACCATCTCCAAAATAACTCTCTTTTATAAAGGTTTAAACGAAAGAAAAAGAGGTTCAGTTTCATAAAACGTTGCTATGATTTATTTTTTATCTTATAATTTTATAAAAAAATCTACCAAAAGATTTCTCGAAATTGTGTGCATTCTTAAAAGTGTTGCTCCATCCTTGGTAGCAATATGTAAAAAAACAAGGGATTGCAAAGCGTTGTGAATTCTCTTTTTTTGTTATTTTGAATGCTTCTCTTCCTTTTCTTTCACGTCCTTTTAGAAGTTAGAAAATATTATCCAATTTATATGGAAAATGGCTTTTTACTTATTGTTATCCAATTTGAATGGTCAACCAGTTATAAATTCCTTTCCATTTCGAGCAGATTTGGTTAAAATTAAAAGAATAAAGCAATTGAACTTCATTGCTATAAACCAAAGGAAAATAGAAATACATAAGGAAAGATGGGAAAAGTATGAAGAAATTTATTATTTTTGGTGCAGTAAATGGTTTTTTGTCTGTTGCATTTGGTGCATTTGGTGCGCATATATTGGAAGGACGTGTATCTGAATATGGAATGGACATTTGGCAAAAAGCAGTAACCTATCAAATGTCACACGCACTTGCATTATTATTTGTTGCTTTATTGGTAAGCAGATATGGGATGCAATCGTTATTAAAATGGACAGGATATGCTTTCTTATTTGGAATCATTGTATTTTCAGGAAGTTTATACATATTGGCGTTAACAAAAATCAGCATGCTTGGTGCAATTACACCAATTGGAGGTATAAGTTTTTTAGTTGGATGGATACTTGTAATTCAATCTGTATTAAAATATGAAAAATAGGCTGAGACAAGAGCGGCACTCAACCAAAATAAAATCCGAGCTATAAAGTGAAATTTTAAGTAGAGCTTCACATGGGTTCGGATTTTTTAATTTTATAAATTTCCTAATTTAAAATTATATCAGTTATAAGCCAAATTTTTTTGATTATGTCCCAATTTCCTAATATTCAAAGCAACAAAGGGTATATTATAATTGTAAACTACTATATTGAAAGAAAAATTAAAAATGGAATCAATGAATTTTTAAGTGGGGTATGACTTTCAATTATAGTTTAATGATATGTGACATATGGAAATGGATATACCTATGGCAAAAGAATTGTGAAAAGTAGGCGTTAAAGGTAACCCAGTTGTTTAGTTTACATATGATTTGGACATTTAAGTGCTCTATTCTTATGGTTTAATTTCATATTTTTTATAGAAGTAAAAACATAATAAATGTCAACTTTTTTATCTGTATATAACTTACATATTTAAAAAGTTTTAGAAGAGAAAGGGTGTAAGAGCAAAGGTGACTCAAATAAAAAATTATATATACAAATATTTCTTTTTCTAGAACATGGCGTAAATCCATTTTCTTTCATTTTATATAATTCCTTCAAAAGATTAATATTTTTTACAAGTTTATTGTTACATCATCCTATATTTTTGGACACGATATAATGATAGCAATTGTTGTTATCCACTCTCTTTTCTTATAACTTGTTATTGTCACAATTAATTAGAATAAAATTTGACATGTTTTTGTAAAAAATGAGTAGAAATGTAATATCTTATTCATTTAAAATTACAAGCATCTTAAAATATGTATTTTTTGTTACGTAATTGTGAAGAGATAACAAAATTGTAAAGATGTATGGTAATGTAAACGTTGTCATTGTAATTTTGTTTTCATTTTATAGAAGTCAGTTAGATTAAAAATCTTGTAAGGAGATGAGTAATTTTGAAAGAAAATCAAAAAACGATTTTGCAAGAAGCGCTTGATCGTGGCTTCTCAAGACGCGATTTTATGAAAATGTGTACAGCATTGGCAGCCACACTTGGTTTAAGTCATGCAAAAACAAATGAAGTGGTTCATGCAATGGAGACAAAAGAGCGTGTACCTGTAATCTGGCTAGAAGCACAAGACTGTACGGGTTGTTCTGAGTCATTTATTCGTTCCTTTCAACCAAGTGCCCAAAGTGTATTATTGGATATGATTTCTTTGGAGTACACAGAAGTGTTAAGTGCGGCTTCAGGTCATGCTGTGGAAATGGCAATGGAAAATGTGATTAAAAACTATAATGGAAAATATATTGTTGTGATAGAAGGTGCAGTTCCAGGAGAAGATGATTTCTTATATGTTGGAGGTCGATCTGGTCGTAGTGTAATTGAACATGCATGTAGTGGCGCACTTGCTGTATTTGCGTATGGAACATGTGCTTGTCATGGAGGCATTCAGGCAGCACACCCAAATCCGACGGGTGCGGAATCAATTGATGGTTTGAAAATTGATTCATCTATTCCGATTGTGAAAGTTCCTGGCTGTCCGCCAATTGCCGAGGTTATGACCGGTGTGATTGCACATTATATTACCTTTGGAGCTCTACCAGAGTTGGACAATTTGGGCAGACCAAAAGCATTTTATCGTCATCGCATTCATGACAAATGTAATCGCCGTGCATATTTTGATGCTGGATTATTTGTTGAGAATTTTGATGATGAGGGGGCACAACAAGGATATTGTTTGTATAAGGTAGGCTGTAAAGGACCAACAACTTATAGCTCTTGTGCTGAAATGCGCTGGAATGGTGGTGTAAGCTTTCCAATTCTTTCAGGAAATCCATGTATTGGGTGTACAGAAAAAGATTTTTGGGATAATGGTCCATTTTTTGAACGTATGGCGAAAATTCCTGGAACGCAAACAACGATTAATCCGGATAAAGTTGGTGCCACAATTGTTGGTGTCGCAGCAGCTGGTGTAGCTGTACATGCCACAGCAACTGCTATTAAGAAAAAATCAGAGGAAAAGAAAAAGTGATTTTTTGAAATATAATGATTAGAAGAAAAATATATTGAGGTGAATAAATTGGCAGAACGTATTGTAGTAGATCCAGTTACTCGCATTGAAGGGCACTTACGTGTTGAAGTAGAGTTAGAAAATAATGTAATTAAAAATGCTTACAGTTCAGGAACTTGTGTTCGAGGAATTGAATTGATTGTTCAAGATCGTGATCCACGCGATGTATGGGCTTTTGTTCAACGAATTTGCGGCGTTTGTACAACGACACATGCATTGGCCTCGCTTCGTTCAGTTGAATATGCTTTAGATATTAAAATTCCAAGAAATGCACATTTAATTCGAGATATTATGAATGCGACAATATGGATTCATGATCATATCGTTCATTTCTACCATTTACATGCATTGGACTGGGTAGATGTTGTTTCATGTTTAAGTGCTGATCCAGCAGAAACATCTAAAATTGCCCAATCCATTTCCGACTGGCCGAATTCATCACCAGGATATTTTGCAAATGTACAGCAAAAAGTACAAAAAATTGTTGATTCTGGTCAATTAGGGATTTTTGCAAATGGTTATTGGGGACATGAGGCATATAAGCTTCCTCCTGAGGTAAATTTATTGGCAGTTGCTCATTACTTAGAGGCGTTGGAATGGCAAAAGGAAATTGTCCAGATTCATGCCATTTTTGGTGGAAAAAATCCGCATCCACACTATGTGGTAGGCGGTATGGCTACACCGCTTGATAATAACAGTGACAATGCGGTTCATATTGAACGTTTAATGCATGTTTCTCGTTTAATTGACGAGGCCACTGATTTTGTAAATAAGGTGTATGTTCCAGATGTTATTGCGATTGCAGGATTTTATAAAGATGCGACATATGGTGGCGGTTTAAGCAACTACATGTCTTATGGTGATTTTTCAAAAGGTGATATTCGTGACGTTGATCAATACCGGGTTCCTCGGGGCGTGATTATTAATGGAAATCTTGAGGATGTACAAGATGTGGATCCGACATTACACACCGATGTACAAGAATTTATTGATAAATCATGGTATAAGTATGGGAATACCGATTCTGGTGAAGGACGTCATCCATGGGAAGGCTCCACAGAGTTTAACTATACAGGACCAAAATCTGCATATACACAATTGGATGTTGAGCAAAAATATTCCTGGTTAAAAACACCACGTTTGAGAAATGAGCCGATGGAAGTCGGACCGCTCGCCCGAATTATGATTGCGTATGCAAAAGGTGATGCAGATGTGAAACAATTGGTAGATGATACATTAAAAAAATTGGATTTGCCAATTACAGCTTTACATTCTGCTTTGGGTCGAACAGCTGCACGTGCACTAGAAGCAGTATTGGCGGCAAAATGGATGCGTGAGGATATGGATGAATTGTTAAACAACATCAAAAATGGAAATAAAATTACATTTGATCGAACAAAATGGGAGCCTAGTTCATGGCCAAGCGGAGAAGCCAAAGGTGTTGGTTGGGTTGAAGCACCACGTGGCGCCTTGGGACATTGGATTGTTATTGAAGACGGAAAAACGAAAAATTATCAAGCGGTTGTGCCAACAACTTGGAATGCTTCTCCGCGTGATAATAACGGGGTAATTGGTGCTTACGAAGCTTCACTTGTAGGAACACCAATGGTAAATGAAGAGCAGCCGTTAGAATTGTTGCGTGTCATTCACTCTTTTGACCCTTGTTTAGCTTGTGCTGTACATTTAACAGATTTAGAAAGCAATAAACAAATCGATATTCGATTAGGATAGGAGGGGACATTATGGCAAACCCTACATTATCGAATCATGAAGTAGAGCGTGTTCAATCTGGGATTAATTATAAAAAACGTAAATTTCCAAAATATGAAGTACAAGAAGGCGATCAAGTAAAAATTTATATTTGGGAATTGCCAGTTCGTATTTTCCACTGGATTAATGCCATTTCGATTTTTGTTTTAATGGTGACAGGAATTTATATTGGTAAACCGTTTGTTGCAGCACTTGTACAGGAAGAAGCTTATTATTCATGGTTTATGGGCTGGGCTCGTTATATTCATTTCTTTTTTGCATTTCTTTTTATTGCCAACCTTTTGTTCCGTTGGTATTGGGTATTTAAAGGAAATCGATTTGCAACAGCTAAGCCGTTTCAATTGGCTTTTTGGAAGGAACTTTTTCAAACAATAAAATACTATGGTTTAATGAAGCATAAAAAACCGCATTTTGTTGGACATAATCCGCTGGCACAATTTTCTTATTTATTGTTTATTGGAGTGGGTTCAGTCATTATGATTCTGACTGGAATCTATATGTATGTTGAACCGCAACATGAATCTTGGTTTGGTCAATTGTTTCAGTGGGTGCCTTGGTTACTTGGTGGAAATAGTTATGCAGTACGTTCTTTACATCATCTTGTAGCATGGGGTTTTATCATATTTGTAGTGATTCATATTTATATGGCATTCCGTGAAGACTGGTTGGAAAGAAATGGAACAATGTCATCCATTTTTACTGGATACAAATTTGAATCCAAAGAAATGGTTGAGGCTGAAAACGATGAAAAATAATTATGGTCATATTATTGTAATGGGAATCGGAAACACTCTTTATACAGATGAAGGACTAGGCATTCATATTTTGCCCTATGTAAAAGAAGCTTTAAAGCAAAATGGTTTAACTGATGTTGAGGTTTATGAAGGATCTACGGATTCTATGAGTTTGCTTGCTCCAATTGATCGTGCAGATTATTTACTGGTTGTTGATGCAATTAAAGCAGGTAAAGCCCCAGGAGAAATTATTGCTTTAACGGAAGAGGAAATCCCAAAGTATTTCAGTACAAAATTGTCTGTTCATCAAGTAGGGTTTCAAGAGGTATTATTTGCAGCAAGATTATTGGAACAGCTTCCCAAGGAAATGGCTATGATTGGCGCACAGCCTTATTCTTTAGAGCTGGGTGTTGAATTATCAAAAGGAATGAAAGAAAAATTACCTAAAATGCTTGACATGATTGTTGCACAAGTGAAAAGGTGGCGTGCTTAACCAAATGAATCGAAAGCAATTTCTTTCAGAAATGAAGCAAGGATTTTTTCAGACTCTAAAAGAAATTTCAAGCCCGTTTGTTGAAGAAAAATTGGAACAGGTAGATCAGGCGGTAGAGAACATTACAGGTGTACATTGGAAGGCGGTAAAGGAATTGGCTTTACCGCTTTCTGAGCATAAAATTTATGATGTTTCGCTTGCAAGACAACCGTTATTGATCATGAAATCAAATGATGCAATCCTCTGCATTTTAAAAAAATGTAAATGCTGTGGGGCGTTTATCCATTATATTTCTTATGCCAAAGAGATGAGATGTTTGCCTTGTGATTATTCTGTTTCTTTGACTTCAAAACAGGCAAGGGAGCGTCTTTATATTCTTCATACAAAAGAAGAAAACAATCTTTTATGGATAGGATTGCCTTTGGAGTTGTTGAAAAGGGAAAAGTAATTGGAGTTACAAACTTATTTTATAAAAATATGAGATTCTATACCATTCATTGATTCTATGTTTTTTATTTATGATGGATAGAAAAAAGTGAAATTGAGCACACTCAATTTCACTTTTTTCGTTATTTAAAACCAGCTATGTCCAAACCTCATTTATTGTCAGTAGTCTGTTTCACATTTATGTGTAGTTCCTTGTCAACTGATCTTAAGGTATGCTGCTTGAAAAAAGTTTGTTTTATTTTTGTTGCACAACTCTATTTTAATACCAGTGAAATCCTTTCTTTGCCTGTCTAAAAAATTTTTTGACAAACCACCTTAAGAAAATATTTTTCTTACATCATTTTGATGTAAAAAATCCGTTTTTTATCACTTTGTCTTAAAGATCATTATTAGGAATCCATTTTTACAGTTCTGCTTTCTACTTTAAAAAGTAGAACCAATACATACTATTTCAAAATATAGAAAAAATAATGAAAGTAGGAGTTTTCAAGAGGTTGGTGTGGTTTACATAAATTGTGACATCGGTTAAAATGAATGAGAAATTAAGGTGCTATTTGAATGGATGTGAAGCTATGCATGAAATCGCTTTAATGGGTGATATATTAAATATTGTTGTGCGGGATATGGAGGAAAAATCACTTCACCAGGTGAAAAAAATTACACTTCTTGTGGGTGATCTTTCAAATGCAATGCCCGATGCGTTGCGTATGGCATTTGATATTTATAAAGTTGATCAGAAAGATTGGATCCATCCAGACGCAACATTACAAATTGAACACGAATCTGCCAAGGCACAATGTATATTTTGTAATACATTTTATGTACCGGATGTAAAAATTGCACTTTGTCCGGAATGCAATATGCCTGGTGGGAAATTAATTCAGGGAGAGACATTTCAAATTATTTCATATGAAGGAGATTAGATATGGAAATTAAACTGAATACAGATGTTCTATCAGATGATAATGCTGCCGCTATGCATAACCGAAAGCAGTTTTCCAATACAAAAACATTGGTAATTAATGTAATGAGTTCGCCAGGAGCTGGAAAAACAACTCTTTTGGAAAAAACGGTTAAAGCACTTCAAGGAAAATATCGAATTGGAGTCATCGAAGGGGATTTAGCGACCCAAAAAGATGCAGATCGAATTCGTGCAACAGGTGCAAAAGCTGTTCAAATTAATACGCATGGGGGATGTCATTTGGATGCGCGTATGATTGCTAAAGTGTTACCTAATTTTGATTTGAATCAAATTGATATTTTATTTATTGAAAATGTTGGTAATTTGGTTTGTCCATCTGGATACGATTTGGGACAGAGCCATAAGATTGCAGTATTAAGTGTACCAGAGGGAAATGATAAAATCCCTAAATATCCAACTATGTTTAATCGAACAGAAATGGTGATTTTAAATAAGATTGATTTATTGCCAATGGTTGATTTTAGTGTGGAGGAAGCAGTGGAAGATTTAAACGGTTTGAATCCAAATTCACGATTGATCTCTCTTTCTGCAAAAACAGAAGAGGGTATGTCTGAATGGATTCAATGGATTGAGGAAGCGTATCAAAAATGTGCAGTACAAAGGTTATAAAAATAAAAGGGCGAGTGCAAGGTGTTGGGTTTCGTCCTTTTGTTTTTTCGTTGGCAATGCAATATAAACTATGTGGATTTGTTCAAAACAATATGGATGGTGTTTATATTGTGGTACAAGGAACAGAAGAAAATATCATATCATTTATCCAAGCTGTTCAAATGCAGAAACCACGTTTGGCAAAAATTTATGCGCTTGAGGTGCAGCATACAGAGTTTAAAGCATACCATCAATTTGAGATTCTGACTTCAAATCATCAAGGGAAATCTGATCTGGTTTTACCTGTTGATGCTTCTGTTTGTTCGAAATGTATAGCAGAGCTTTTAGATCCTGAAAATCGAAGATATTTATATCCGTTTATCAACTGTACAGATTGTGGACCGCGCTATACGATTATTACAGGATTACCATATGATCGGGTGCATACCACAATGAATTCGTTTCCTATGTGTGAAATGTGCCAGAAGGAATACCAACATCCGAAAAATCGTAGACATCATGCACAGCCAAATGCTTGTCCGGTATGTGGACCGACTTATACTTTTTATCCATTGGATTCTGGTCAAATAAGCATTTCGGATTCGATTGTTGCTGCTGTTCATGCTTTGGAATCTGGAAAAATTATTGCGATCAAAGGAATTGGTGGCTATCATTTGGTTTGCGATGCGCAAAATGAAGTGGCTATACAAATGCTGCGAAAAAGAAAAAAACGCCAAAGCAAGCCATTGGCTATTATGGCAAGGAACTTGGAAGTTTTAAAGCAGGTATGCCATCTGAGTGCTACAGAACAGAAGTGGTTAGAAAGTGTGGAAGCACCAATTGTGTTATGTCAAAAAAAGCGAACGACTATTTTTCCAGAGCAGCTTGCACCGGGATTACATTCCCTTGGTGTTATGCTCCCGTATGCACCGATTCATGTTGTTTTGTTTAAGCAAACAAAATTGGATTTTCTTGTGATGACCAGTGCAAATCCATCTAAGCTCCCGATGTTGTATCAGGATGAATCCGCACAGCATTTTTTATCCGGATTGGCAGACGGGATTTTGACACATAATCGAGAAATTGTTCATCCGGTTGATGATTCGGTTGTGCAGTTATTGCCAAAGATCGGTATGCAGATGATTCGTCGGGCGCGTGGTTTTGCACCTGAGCCGATGTTGATAGAACAAAATGTGGATGGAATTGTTGCGCTTGGTAGCCAGCAAAAAAACACCTTTGCATTTGGCAGAAACCAGCAGATTTTTCTCGGACCACATATTGGGGATTTAGATGCATTGGAAATGATTGAACATGATCAAAAAGTATTAAAGCATTTGCTAGAATGGCTAGATATACAGCCAAAACTGATTGTTATAGATCAGCATCCTTTGTTTTCGGTACGATCGTTTGCATCAGATTTTGGTGTACCGATTTATGAGGTACAGCACCATCATGCCCATATGGTTTCTTGTATGACAGAGCATGGTATGACAGATGCACCTGCTTACGGGATTGTTTTGGATGGAACTGGGTATGGCTCAGATGGAAAGATTTGGGGCTTTGAAATTTTATATGGTTCACCTGCTTTTTTTGAAAGAAAGGGACATTTGGTATATACCGCTTTACCCGGCGGAGAAAAAAGTATTTTAACGCCGTGGAAAAATGCTGTTGGGATGCTGCTTTCCTTATTCGGTTCTGAAAAAGGAGGAGTCATGGCGCAAGTGTTGTTTCCCAATCGCAAAATGGAAATTCACGTATTAAAAACAATGGTAGAAAAAGAGATCAACAGCCCGCTGGCTGGAACATGTGGCAGATTATTTGATGCGGTTTCAGCTATGCTTGGAGTTTGTGAAAAGCAAAATTATGATGGAGAAGCAGCAATTTTATTGTCGGAATATGCGGATATTACGCAAGTGAATCAAATCAAGCCATATGCTTATACCATAAAGCTTGTTGCAAACAACTATGAAATTTCTTTCTCAGAAATGCTTTTGCAAATTTATGTAGATATCCAACAAAAGGAGAATCGAAAAATGATTGTTTCCAGATTTCATCAGACAATTGTTGATGCCATTTGTGATATAATGATTCAGTTAAAAAATAAAGAAAGCTGTCGGCAAGTTTTCTGTTCGGGGGGAAGCTTTCAAAATCCATATCTTGTCATTGGACTCAAGGAAAAATTAAGTCAGTGTGGCTTTTCAGTATATTTTCAACAGCAAGTACCGACCAATGATGGTGGTTTATCTTTGGGACAACTGCGAATTGGACAAAGTTATTTAACATCTAGCTAAGAAATATTATATAGATCAAGGAAAAATTATGGATACTGCCTAAAAGAGTCTAGTCACTTTTTTTATTGTATCAATTGGGTTGGTTTATAAAGGAGGAATCATAAATGTGTGTAGGTGTACCAGCAAAGGTTTTAACAAAAGAAGAATATTCAGCAATTGTAGATGTGATGGGTTCACAGATGACAGTTGGAATTATTTTTGTTCCTGAAGTTGAAGTTGGACAGTATGTGATTGTACATGCTGGACAAGCGATGTCCATTATTGATGAAGATTCTGCGTTATTAAGTTTGGAGGAATGGAGGAAGCTTGATGATGCAAGAAACGCTGAAAAAACTTCATGATCAGAAGCTATCACTTGAGATTTTAACAGAGGTCAAAAAACTGGCTAAACAGTTTTATGATAAATATGGACATAAGCCAGCTTTTATGGAAGTTTGTGGCTCACATACGATGGCGCTAGCACGAACTGGGTTAAAACATGCATTAGAGAATGAAATTCAGTTGATTTCTGGTCCAGGATGTCCAGTTTGTGTGACGGATCAAAAGGATATTGATGCGATGATTGCGCTAACTGAAGATGATCATCGAATTGTATGCAGTTTCGGAGATATGATTCGAGTTCCTGGAAGTAAGCAGAGTCTTATGGAGGCTAAAACGGAAGGGCGTGATGTTCGCGTTGTATATTCGCCGATGGATGCGGTGAAAATTGCACAAGACAATCCAGATAAAGAGGTTGTGTTTCTGGGCATTGGCTTTGAAACGACAATTCCGATTTTAGCAGCTGCAGTACAAATGGCAGAAAGAGAAAAGATAAGCAATTTTAGTCTATGGACAACAACCAAGTTGGTTGAACCAATTATTCGAGCTTTACTGAATGAAGGTGAAGTGAAATTAGATGGTTTTATTTTACCAGGGCATGTTTCAATTGTATTGGGTGCAGAGCAATATAAATATATTCCGACTGAATATCATAAATCTGGTGTAATCAGTGGATTTGAACCAGTGGAGTTGGTTCGAGGTCTGTATAAAATTTTAACGGTGCTTTTAGAAGATCAACCCATGATTATTAATGATCATACTTGTATTGTCAGTGAAAAGGGAAATGAGGTTGCAAAACACTTGATGCATCATTATTTTGAGCCTGTTGATGAAGCATGGCGTGGCATGGGGGTTGTCTTGGCATCTGGATTGGATTTTAAATCGGAATTTGATGCATTCAACGCCAAGAAGAAATTTCATATTCAAATTGGTGAAGTCAGAAAAACAAAATGTATTTGTGGAAACATTTTAAAAGGTGTGGCATCTCCTCCGGATTGTCCGTTATATGCTCAAGCTTGTACTCCAAGTCGTCCAATTGGACCCTGTATGGTATCGGGGGAAGGAACTTGTGCAGCATATTATCAATACATGAGGGAGGTGTAGTTTGATGGCAAAGAGAATTACCATGGCGCATGGTGATGGCGGTGAGCAAGCACATCAACTGATTCAGGATTTGTTTGTTGAGCAGTTTGCACACCATAAAGAAGCAACTTTGGATGCTGCGATTTTAACCTTGCCAACTGAGAAAATTGCGATGTCTACTGACAGTTTTGTGGTGAATCCTATTTTCTTTCCAGGAGGTAATATCGGAAAGCTGGCAGTTGCAGGAACGGTTAATGACATTGCAGTTAGTGGGGCAAAGCCGCTTTATTTAACTTGTGGTTTTATTTTAGAAGAAGGTTTTTTAATTTCTGATTTGGAAAAAATTGTTACATCAATGGTTGAAGAAGCACAGAAAAATCAAGTGAAAATTGTTGCTGGAGATACAAAGGTTGTTGAGCGTGGAAAATGTGATGGTTTATATATTAATACAACAGGCATTGGTTTAATTGAGAAAGAAAATGAATTGAAATATGATTTTCAAGTTGGAGATTGTGTACTTGTCAACGGAAATGTCGGTGATCATGGCATTGCCATTTTAACGGCACGTGGTGAACTGGGGTTGATGAATGATGTACAAAGTGATTGTGCTTCTTTATTTGGTTTCATTCAAACATTACAAGAAGCAGGAATTACAATTCGAATAATGCGAGATGCAACACGTGGCGGTTTGGCAACTACACTTGTTGAAATTTGCGAAGATTTCTCGATTACAATGGAACTGGACGAGGAGCAAATTCCGGTTGATGATCGTGTACATGGTTCTTGTGAGCTTTTAGGCTATGAACCGATGTATTTGGCTAATGAAGGAAAATGCATTTTTGTTGTCCCACAAGAGCAATGCGAAAAAGCATTGGAAATTATGAAGTCACATCCACTTGGACAACATGCAAGCAAAATCGGAGAAGTCATTCATACCGAGCAGGGTAGGCTACTTTTAAAAACTGTATTTGGAAGCTCGCGGCGTTTGAGTCGTTTATCAGGGATGCTTCTGCCGCGAATTTGCTAGCGTGTAATGAATGAAAACGGGGTCTTTTGGTTTTATAATTTTTCGTGTTGGTGAGAGGATCATCCTCATTTTCTGCCAGCACTTTTTTGTGTTTTTTATACAAAAAAACATTTCCAACTTGATTGTATTTTTCGTGTGATGATTATATGTGCTTTTTATCTGACTATGATCAAAAACGAACAGGAATTTGATTCTTTTGCAATCAGTTAGACCCATGATGAATTTTTCAATAACATTCGTACATCGACTTTGGATTTATGGTAAAATATAAATTTGTCAGAGGAAATCAGAAATAAAGGAGAAAGACTATGTGTGGATTTATTGGCTTTTTGCATAAGGAAAAGCATATACCAACCGAAGAAGAAAATACACGGTTTCAATATATGAATGATTTGATTTTTCATCGTGGTCCAGATGATGAAGGTTTCTATGCAGACGAATGGATTCAAATGGGTTTTCGTCGCTTAAGTATTATCGATTTGGAATCTGGTCATCAGCCACTGATGTATGAAAAAGACCGTTATATTATTATTTTTAATGGGGAAATTTATAATTATGTTGAATTACGTGCTGAGTTAATTGCAGAAGGTATGACATTTCAAACAGAGTCAGATACAGAGGTGATTCTTGCGTTATATGCTAAGAAAAAGGAAGAAGCTGTAAAAGATTTACGTGGAATGTTTTCCTTTGTAATTTGGGATAAAGAAACGAAAAAGGTTTTTGGGGCAAGAGATTATTTTGGTATCAAGCCGTTTTTTTACTGTGCAAACGAGGAAGGTCTGTATTTTGCTTCAGAAAAGAAAAGTATTGTTTTTGCACTTGAAAAGGAACAAGTAGATTCAGAAAGTATTCAGCATTATTTTACTTATCAGTATGTACCTGAACCTGCAACAATAAGTCAAAATATTTTCAAATTGGAACCAGGTCATTATTTTACAAAAGAGCATGGTAAAGATATGCAAATCCAAACTTATTGGAGACCGAAGTTTCAGCCAGTAAATATAGAGAAACAAGCGCTGATTCAAGAAATTCGTGAGGTATTGTATGATTCAGTTAAAGTTCACATGCGAAGTGATGTGCCTGTGGGTTCTTTTTTGTCTGGTGGAATTGATTCATCCATTATTGCATCTATTGCAAAGGAATATCATCCTGGAATCAAAACTTTTAGTGTAGGATTCGAGCAGGAAGGATTCAGCGAGGTAGATGTAGCCAAGGAAACAGCAGAAAAGCTAGGTATTGAGAATATAGATGTGTGGGTTACACCAGAGCAGTTTGCTGCTGAACTTCCCAAAATTATTTGGCATATGGATGATCCGATGGCAGATCCAGCAGCCATTCCATTATATTTTGTTGCACAAAAAGCTGCCCAATATGTAACCGTTGTCCTTTCTGGTGAAGGTGCTGATGAATTATTTGGTGGCTATAATATTTATCATGAACCTTTTTCACTTCAACCATTTAGCCTTTTGCCTAAACCATTTAAGGCTGTATTAAAAGGTGCAAGTACATTGATTCCACAAGGCGTGAAAGGAAAAAGCTATTTGGAGCGTGTAGCAACTCCAATTGAACAAAGATATTATGGCAATGCAAAAATTTTTACTGAGGAAGAAAAACAGCAGTTTATTCAGCTTTATAATGATAAATGGCCATATACAAGCATCACACAGTCTTTATATGAGCAAATTAAAGATTATGATGATGTGGCGAAAATGCAGTTTATTGATATGTACACATGGCTGCGTGGTGATATCCTAGTGAAAGCCGATAAAATGACGATGGCAAATTCGTTGGAGCTCCGTGTGCCTTTTTTGGATAAGGAAGTTTTTCGTGTGGCAACAAAAATTCCAACCCAATATAAAATTACTGGCGGAACAACAAAAGCAATTTTACGAGAAGCTGTACGCGGCATTGTTCCAGATCATGTACTGGATCGAAAAAAGCTTGGATTTCCGGTTCCGATTCGTCATTGGCTAAAAAATGAGCTACATGACTGGGTTGTACAATTGATTCATGAAAGTCAAGTTGATTATTTAATCAATAAACATTATGTACTGGATTTATTGGCAGATCATGTTGCCAATAAAACAGATAACAGCCGCAAAATTTGGACTGTGCTAATATTTATGCTATGGCATCAAATTTATATAGAAAATGTTTATCCGCTTGAGAGTTTACAGAAAAAAAAGAAGGAAATTGTGGTTGGTTAAGCAGGTTATTTAACGGTCATGCAATTTTCAAGCGATTGTCCATCGATGAACTGTTTTAAGTGTGGACTTTTTTTGCTTGCTTGTATGTAATCTGAAAAATAAGAAATCCAGTTGGAAAGCAGGTTATTTCTACACTCTTGAAAATGTGATAGAATAGAGAAATTCGATCAGCAGGTATTTTATCAATACAATTTCGGGTCAATAAAAGAACGTCTGTTATTTAGACAGTAGCAGTCGGATAATTCCTGATACATGAAAAAGAAATCATCAGTTGATCTATTTTGCCAAACAAATGGTTTTCTGGTATGCATTCCTTAAACTGTGATCAGATGGAATTTCATTCGTTTTATGCTGAGTTTGTACCATCATAGCCCCATCCCTTCGTATTTTCTTTTATTTTATTATATCAGCAAGCTTTCAGGTTAGACTTTTGTCAATAGCTCCATTTTGCCCACAAGGACGAGCTAAACGTGGATTTTCATATACATATCCTTGTATGTTGACGAACCAGTCCTATGCTTGCAGCTTTATGCTCTTTACAAGCATAGCTTTTTTTCTCTTTTACAGTAAAGGCATTTTTATAGCAATGCCAACAAGTGTATAACATGCTACACTTTGCTTTACAAAATCGTGTGCCAAATGGGGGCTTGTCTCCTTTAGAAGCCTCTACAAAAAAGGCGATATGTAATCCCTAAAAGAAGGGAAACATATCGTCTTTTTTGTCTTAAAACATGATTCAGACCGCTATATTGTGGTATTTTGTGTCATCCATACTTTAAGGAAGCCTCTCAGATGAAATGGTATGGCTCTAAATGTAGGTTGAGATTATTAAAAGCAAGGTAAAACATTTTATAGATGATTTTGTGATGGTGGTTCTGTTCTTACTTTTCCTATTTCATTTGAATTCTGCAAGCAAAGTGATACAAAAAGGAATTGGTTTTGGAAATCCTTTAAAGTTTGAATCGATAATATACAAGTTTACAGAGAAATTACTGGTTTGGACGGGTAATGGTGTTTATGAGCATTTTATATTTGATTTGCTACTCATGAAAAGAAATAAACCACAAGGAACTGTATAAAATGATTTTTAAAAAATAATTGCAGAAATGGGTTGTCTTTATAAGAACCTTGAATGACATAATTGTAAACATATTTTGTTTGAAATTACATATTTTAGGATGTTCGAGCTCTTAGCTTTGTATCCTATAAAGTAAGACAGTGGTCGTAGAGGAACCGATGGATAAACGGTAAAGAAATAACCCATTCTTTATTTTTTATGTTTTTGTTCTATCTCTTTTGATGTTCACTATGAGTTTTTTGGTAAGATGGTAATGGCTTGAGCACCCATCTGTTCCCATGCCTCAATGAAAGAATCTTTCGCTGCTTTTTTTTGCTTTCCATCCAGTGGATCGTTGAAATAATAATAGTCGTTATCATAGCCGGTAATTACAACCGAATGTTCTTTATATGTAATTTTGATTTTTCCTTGCGGTGTTTCCCAAGTTTCAAAGGCAGATGCTGGAAGCTTTTTGTATGTCGTATTGGTAATAATCCAAACGGGTGTGCCTTCAGATAATGCAAACATAAGCTCTAGCTCTTTTTGCTTAGTTAAATTGATTACATTGGTTCCGGCATATTCATAGGCCAAGTCAATAATTGGCTCTACATATACACCGAGCCCAGGTTTGCTGCGGTTATAAATGCTACCAACAAAACCATTGTGCGGATTTCCAAAATAAATGCTTCCGTTTTTTTCTTGGTAGGGAGTTGGATCTTTCCGAATTTTTTTGGCGAGCTCCATTTTTGTTGTCTGATATCCTTGTGCATTTAATAGCATTGCCAACGCTGTCACTTCACAGCCACGTGGCAGCTCGGGAAATTGTTTGATGGTTGGGACATCTAATTGAACAGTATGCTTTGCTTTTCGAAAATTATGATATAAATCAGAAAAAGCAACCTGCTCACCTGTATTTGTCGTATCAGCCAATATATGTAAAATTGGACTTTTGTCTATTACGGTATAGATGCCAGTTAAAACAACAGATGAAGTCACTGCTGAAAGTATAATTGCTTTTAGTAGAAGTTTCTTCATAGATTGTTCCTCTCCATTTATCTTTTTCCTACTTCTCTATTATAATATGAAAAGCTTTGTTTGGCTTTAAAAAGAATCAAAAATCCTTTATATTGTTCAAAATTTGTTCACGCGAATGTAAAAGTTATCATCAAAAAAAGATAAAATTTACCATATAATTTGTGAAGAGCTGGTTTTGTATTGGATTTGGATGAAGGATGATGCATACATATGCAGCAAGAAGACAGCCACTAGGAAATTTGATGGGAAAAAATGGGACACCACGCATTATGTTCTGGGAATTGACACAAGGATGTAATTTGAACTGTATCCATTGCCGTACTACAGCAAAACTTGAAAGAAGTCCAGATGAATTAACTACAGAGCAAGCTTTTGAAGTTATTGATCAAATTGTGGATTTTGTTAGTCCGATTTTAATTTTGATAGGTGGAGAGCCTTTGTATCGCCCAAATTTCTTTGAAATTGCACAATATGCACACGACAAAGATATTATTACAGCAATGGCTTCAAATGGAACTTTAATTAATGAGGAGTGTGCCAAGCGGATTAAGGAAGTTGGAATTCGTCGAGTTGCCATCAGTGTTGATGATCCAAATGCGAATATTCATGACCAATTCCGCGGACTGAATGGCGCGTTTGATGCAGCTTTAAATGGTGCACGCTGTGTAAAAGCAGAGGGACTAGAAGTACAATTTAATATGACCATTACAATACATAATGTAACATATATTGAGGAATTGATTGCATTATGCAAGCGAATGAATGTTGATGCTTTGCACTTGTTTATGCTTGTTCCAGTGGGATGTGGCATTCAAATTGCAGAAAACAATATGCTAAATGCGGATAAATATGAGGAAGTGCTTGCATGGTTTTACGATCGTTCACGTGAAGAAAAATTTGAAATTCGAGCAACCTGTGCGCCACATTATTATCGCATTATGCGTCAAAAAGCGCGGGAATATGGTGAAACCATCACGCCTAAAACGCATGGCATGACCACAATGACCAAAGGATGTTTGGTAGGTACCGGTGTTCATTTTATTTTACATAAAGGAAATATTCAACCATGTGGCTATGTACCAGTTGTAGCTGGAAATGTACTTAAAACCTCACTGAAAAAAATTTGGTATGAATCTGACTTGTTTTTAAAATTGCGTGACCATACAAACTTGGAAGGCAAATGTGGTATTTGTGAATATATGAATGTATGTTCTGGTTGTCATGCTCGTGCATACGGAATTGAAGGCAATCTGTTTGCGAAGGAGCCTTTTTGTAAGTATATTCCAAAGTGTACTGGAACGATGCCATAATTGGAAATGCATATTCTTTTTAACGATCATGTGATTTCATAAGGATAAAATCCGTGTGGTGATTACTTTACATTTGAATTTGTGTTAAAGTAAATTTATGGAGTAGATAATAAAAATATAATAGGAGAGAGAAGTATGAAATATTACATAGTTTTTTCTTAGTTTTTATATTATAATGAAATATAAATATCATTTTAAACTATAAAGTTCTAAAATAAAACATAATAATATAAATTAAATATTTTATTAATTATTAAAATTGATGATAATTTTCTTTTAGACTGTAAAATGGAATGTGGCACATGAAAACATAGTTTTTTCGTTTTTAAAGGGTTTGGTTTCCATACAATTTCCATCATCCTTAAAATTATACTTAGAAATATACATTACAAATCTTTATTTCAATAGAAACTACATGCATTTTAATGGATTTTCAGTTGTAAAAATGTATAAATATCCATTTTTGTGAAGAATAAGACTTGTAGATTTCTAGAAATTGGATTATAATCACTAGGTATCATTTTATTTTAGAATAGGAGAGAAAAAGATGAAAAAGCAAATGATAGGGCTATTAAGCATTTTTGCCGCATTGTTTATTTTTGTTGGATGTAGTAATTCAAACGATGGCTCAGTACAAAGCAATAACGGAAATGAGGGTAACGATTCCCAGAAGGAAACGGTTACACTTACTTTCAATACAAATCCTGGATACGCACCTTTTGAATATTTGGACAAAGGTGAAATTGTTGGTTTTGAAATAGATCTATTAAATGCAATGGCAGAAGCTGGTGGATTTAACGTGAATATTAAAGACATGGGTTGGGAAGCACAATTTATTGAGCTTGACAATCAGTCTGTTGATGGTGTTATGTCTTCTGTAACCATTACACCAAAGCGTGAAGAAAGCTATACTTTCTCAAAACCATATTTTGAAAACTATGTTGTCATTTTGGTACCGAAGGATTCTACGATTACTTCTGCTACTGATTTAACTGCGGATATGAACATCGGTGTGTTATCTGGCTCAACTAGCCAATTTGCTGCTGAAGCCATCTTCGGAGAAAATGCCAAAAATATCAAACGTTATGAGGACAATCCGTTGGCCATTTTAGGTTTGAAAAATAATGAAGTGGATGTCGTGATCTGTGATGAATTGGTTGCATACTACCATATTAAAAACAATCCCAATGATAATTTAAAAGTTGTTGAGGATAGAACAAATTTTGAAGCAGAATACTATGGGGTTTGTTTGCAAAAAAACAGTCCGTATCAAGAAATGATCAACAATGCTTTAAAAACCATTGTTGATAATGGAAAATATGCAGAAATTTATCAGGCATGGGTTGGAGAAGAGCCAAATTTAGATTATATGAATGAATAATAATCGTATAATGAGCACCAGGGCTTATAAAGGAGGCAACACATGGATTTTCGTTGGGATATTGTTATAGAATATTTGCCGCTATTTATAGATGGAATGAAGTTGACATTGCTGATTTCCTTGCTTGGCGTAATTTTCGGATCAATTTGGGGACTGCTTATAGCTTTCGGGCGTATGATTAAAAATGGCTGGCTTCGTTTCCCATTCTCTTTGTACGTAAATTTTTTTCGATGTACGCCAATGCTCGTACAATTGTTGCTTATTCATTTTGGGGTTATGCCTTTAATTATGAGTACACCCAATGCGGTAATTTCTGCGATTGTGACGCTAACTTTAAACTCTGGTGCCTATATGGCAGAAATTTTCCGTGCTGGTATTCAATCCATTGATCGAGGACAAACAGAAGCGGCACGGTCTCTTGGGATGAACCAAATTCAGGCTATGCGCTTTGTTGTTTTGCCACAAGCTATTAAGCGTATGATTCCACCATTGGGAAATGAATTTATTACCTTAATTAAAGATTCGTCTTTAGCATCGGTTATTGCTGCACACGAATTGTTATATTATGGTCGCGCACCGATGGGGCATTATTCGAGACCTTGGGAGGGTTTACTTTCTGCTGCATTTATCTATTTTGTTATCTGTATGACGCTTACGGTAATTGTGGATAAGGTGGAAAAGAGGTTGAAAATAGATGATTAAGATCAAAAACATCCATAAGAAATTTGGAAAAAATGAAGTGCTAAAAGGGATCAATCTACATGTTCATCCACAAGAAGTTGTTGTTGTCATTGGACCATCAGGATCTGGTAAATCGACCTTGTTACGTTGTGTTAATGCATTAGAGCATTTTCATCAAGGTGAAATTGAGGTATGTGGAATTACTGTTTCACCTAAAAGTAAAGAGCTAAATGAACTTCGAAAAAAAGTCGGTATGGTGTTTCAGCATTTTCATCTGTTTCCACATCGTACAGTTATTGACAATATTACATTGGCACCAATTCAAGTGTTGAAACAATCCAAAAAAGAAGCTGAATCCAAAGCGATTGCACTTTTAGAAAAGGTTGGATTGGCAGAGAAAAAAGATGTATATCCAAGCAGTCTGTCTGGAGGTCAAAAGCAACGTGTAGCAATTGCGCGTGCACTTGCAATGGAACCGAAGGTTATGTTGTTTGATGAGCCAACCTCGGCACTAGATCCTGAAATGGTTGGTGAAGTATTGGCTGTTATGAAAAATCTTGCTGAAGAGGGTATGACAATGATGATTGTCACACATGAGATGGGATTTGCAAGAGAAGTTGCAGATCGAGTGATTTTTATGGATGAAGGTATTATTATGGAAGAAAATGTGCCCAATGTTTTTTTTGAACATCCACAAAATGAACGTGCCAAAGCATTTTTGAGCAAAGTATTGTTATAAAGACGAAAGAAAATCGGATAGCTGTCTGATTTTAGACTGTAGACAACCATGCAAAGAAATTTGAAATTGTCTATAGTCTTTTTTATATTTCAATACATTGTAAGAAATTGTCAATTTTTGTTTGATATATGACACTTTTTATTTCAAATAATATTTATTCAATCAATTAAAACAAATACAGTTTGTTTAAGGTTTTAAAATTCGGTTTTCATCCAGAAGTCTTCACTTTTTTATTTTTGATAAAAATGCGATACATCTCCTTTTACCTATTTGAAAAAAGATTGTGGATTTGTGGTTTATGCTTATAAAGAACGTATTTTATATATGTCAAAATAAATGCGAATGAAATAGAAACATGCTCAAAAGGTGCTGCAAAAATAGGCAAGTATTTACTGAAAAAGAGACCCCAAAAAGAAACAATATGATTTTTTACAATTACGCATTAATAAATAAACATAATTTTATATAAATATCATTTATAAATATAAAAAATTCTTCTTAATTTTAGGAATCATCAGATCTCTTGTAAAACAAGGCTTGCTCTTATATTAATTATGGATATTTTCCTTCTGTTAAACATAAGTATAAAATAAGTGGATGAATTAAAATATGTAAGGAAGGCGTTGATATATGAAGCTTGTAGATTTTTTTACAGCAGAAGGAAAAAAGGCCTTACAGCAAATGATTTTTTTAGGAAAATTTGTGTGTATAGATAAAAATACAGTTAATGATGATAATTGGAAGTCAAATTATGGTTATACAAAAAATATACCATTTTTATTTATTCAGAATACAACTATTTTTCCTGAATCCCTTCAAAAAATTTTTTCCAATTCCGCTATCTTTCCCTGTGGTGTCAAAAAGCAGCAAAATAGCGAAAAACTATCTGGCTATCAAAAAGGAAATACATATGCATATGACATATTGAATGAACAATTTGTGTTGTATCAATTTAAATTTGTCCGAGATATTTTTGAAATAAAAATTCTTGAAATTCTTTCTTTTGATTTTCATGAAGATACTTACGTTTTTCCGGTTGGTAAATATTTAAATTCAGCTTTACAAACTGCACCATTTGTTGAACGTTTAGAAGAATATGTATTCCCAGCTTATCCAGCTATTTTTGGAGTACCAGCTGTATTTTATGCAGGAAATCGAATTTATGCTGTCCAACAGGATTTTGTTATTCATTTGCCAATTGAGGATCAGATTCAGCAAATTTTATTTAAGAATGATCAAGTTGCGGTTATACAATTTGAAGCTGGATTTTTATTATATGAATCTGATGAAACCATAAAAAAGGAGAACATACATAAGGAGCCGGATGCTCTTGTTTTGTATCAGACAGAGGATCAGAAATCTGAGGCATTATTTTTTGAACGATTACAAAGTGATTTGAAAGCGGAATCCATTGATATTTCAGATGCTGATTTATTATATTTTCATGCAGCTGTCAAAAGTGGTCCGTTTACTTTACTGAAAGGAAGAGACAGCTATACTCACCGGAAACTTTGTACAGCATACGCACATGCTTTAGGAATTTATTCAAGTGAAAATCTATTTTATTTGTATCCAAAAAACAGTTGGGGCAATATGTATGATTTGTTGTTGGAGCAAATTCCAGCACATGAATTTGTATTTTATCAGTATCCGAATTTGATGACATTTTTGGCTCGGGCAAATGAACATTCGGATCAACTGTTTTTATGTGTGGTTGAAAACTTAAATTTGGCTCGACCAGAATATTATTTACAGCAATTTTTAAGTATTTTACAGCGGGACAAATCTGAAAAAATTCTACGTTATAAAAATCCCCTTCATCAATTTGGAACTTTTTTAGAAGATTTGCCAATTGGAGACAATATTATTTTTATTGGTACTTTGCTTGATTCAGAGATTGGATATCCGCTGACTTCTGCTTGTTTCAATGAAATGCGTGTGGCAGAATTGAGCAGCCCAAATTCATTTGTGCAAATTGAAGAGAAAATTAGTAGCGAATATATGGCAGAAGTTGAATCGGTACTGGTTCATCGCATGAGTTATCATAAATGGAAAAAAACGGTTGATCCCTATAGTTTTTTTACCAAAAATGAGCTGCAATTTTTTGATTCTGTTAATTTATTGTTTTGCGATGGATTGACAAAATATAAAATTAGTAGCCAGACACTGATGCAAATGGCAGAAATTATGGTAAACGGTATGTTTTCTCAGCTTGCACATGAGATAATGCCACGTGAAAAATGGTTAGATCGTATTTTGTATATGCACATCGTTCAGAAACTGTCTGGTGTTCATCCATCATTTCAAAAACTGCTTGGTACAATGCAAGGGCAAAAATGGATAAAGGGGGAATTGATTCAACTTTTAGAAAGTGATTATGGACAGAAAATTTCTGATTTTTCATGGAGTGTTGACAAAATCAAAGAAAAAGTAAGGAGTTTTGAGGATGAAGGATTTTTTTACTGAAGGCACGCAAACAGCGAGTGGGAAAATCCTTCCTTTTTCTTTATGGTTAACAGTTGGTCAAGGAGAAAAGGCAAAGAAAATTGGCATTTCCCATTTGGCAGAAGATGCATCGAATTTTGCTGATTTTATTTATGAACTGGAGGAATTTCGAGCAATTTATATAGATCTAAAAATTGATTCAGAAGAAAAGCTGTATTTATCATGGGATGTTTTTCAAAATGACGCATATGATACAGAACGTGTATATTTATTGACACAAGAGATGAATCATATTTGTATTTATGAACAAAATCATTCTGAGGAAGGATATCCATGGAGCTGTGGCTTGTATATGCTTCGTGTGACTTATCAAAATCGTTTTTATTGGGCAGCATTTCAGGTTGTACCCAAAAATTTAACGATGCGGCAACTGTTTTATATGCATGAATTGATCCAAGGTGAAATTGCTGATTTATCATATATTCAATTTTTTCGAGAAGATATGGAAGAAAAAAGAGAGAAACAAAGTGTCTATGAAGCATATCGTAATTTATGCATACGAATTTCTTTACAAGCGAACCGACTTTATTTGAAAACAGTCCATCCTTATGTTTTTTTGGAGCAAAAAGAATTGGAACGGCTTGTTTATATTTTTTTACAAGCGGATCAGTATCTCTTTGCAGTCAATCAACAAAACTGGCAAGAAATCCAAACCGATTTAAGGCGGAAAATGCTACAGCTACAACATCAATTTTTTTTCATAAATCAAATGGAACCAAGAACATTGACAAAAACAGAAATGAACAAAGCTTATTTGCCACTTTTTTCTGAATGTTACCCATCATATAAAAAAAAGATTTTTAAACCGACTTACTTATTATATGAGTACTATTGCTACTTTTTTCTAATACAAATTCTTGTTGAATTGGGGTATCAGCCAGATTCAACATACGAAAAAGAAAATCGGCATTTATTTGCAGAAGCACTGCAAAATGAGGTGGCTAATCTTGGATTTGAAAAAAAGCAAATTCGTATAGAATTGATTTACAATGCAGTGATTCCGACATTTACACAAGAAGATTTTCCAAAAACAGAAGGGTTATTTAGTTTAATTGAAAAAAGAAAACCAGATATTCGATTGGATTTGTTTTTTTTGGAAGGAAAGAGGAAAAAATTTTTTTCAACATTAATGATTGAGGTAAAATATAGTCCGATTTATAATATTTACCAAAAAAAATCCAAAACAAAAGTTATGGAACAATTGAAAAAATACCGATCAATTATTTATGTATCTTGCAATGATAAGGGAAGAGCTACATATCATCGAAATCCAGTCTATGAAGTTCTTTGTTTTTATCCGGGAAATAAAAAGCTGCCGATCGTATTGGATACACCTGTAGCGTTATATATTCAAAATTATCCAAAAGAAGACGGAGCAAAGATTGAATGGGTCGGAAAAAAACAAGTTCGAAATTTGATTCAAACATGGGTCCATCAGTCCATTCAAGTATATTCCATTTCATCAAACAATCTACTGTAAAGTAGAAGAAATCCAAGAAAAATAGGCGTTTACACACGCCGCTATTTGGTTTTAGACATATGATATGTTGTAAGTTTATTGAAAGGGAGTGTAAAAATATGTACGGATACGGTGGTTATGGTGGTTGTGCGAGTCCTTGCTATGCACCTTGCGGCAGTGGATTTGGCGGTTACGGAGGAAATTGCGGCGGAAGATTTGGCGGCATTGGAGCCGGATTTGCCTTAATTGTTGTTTTATTTATCTTATTGATTATCATTGGTGCAGCTTGGCTGTACTAAAAGTATCTAAACGGGGAGTCAAAGACTGACGTGAGAACGTCGGTCTTTTTATTATGACAAAGAAAGTCCTAGACGAGATCTAGAGTAAAAGAAAGCTTATAGTGGTATAATAAAACCATTTTTCCCAGATGTTAAGTATAATGGCTTATGATCCGATTTTTAAATATCCGATAAATTTTGAATGTCAAAAGATAAGAATGATTTACTATATATCATATGCAATGGCAAGTATCCTATTATATTTACACCAAAATATAGAAGACAAATGATTTATGGAAAAATAAAAAATATAGTGAGATTCTATGTACACTATGCGAAAAAAGATTTAAAAGTGTTGAAGCTAGAACAGGTAAGAATCATATTTATATGTGCGTAAGGATTCCACCTAAAAATTGCTATAGTTTAGTTTCTAAGGGAAGATAGGTTTATGATATGGTGTTGTTTCTTGCTGGAGTCTATAGTTTTTAAGATGCAGCCCATTGATGAATTGTTTTCTTAGGACAAAAATGGTTATTTTATCACAGATTCCAAAAAATTATGACAACAGTGTTTTACCAAAAAAGCTTAATTAAAACTGGTTTTTTTGAAGTTTTCATATGATCACAGCATCTACCGGTTTTTGCAGTAGATGTAAATTTTTTTAAAGAAAGCAAGCATAAATGTAAAGCAATCATTTTTGATTTTTGCCTAAAAGTTTTAGAAATTTTGTGCTCAACTGCATATGGTATTTTTAAAATATAAAAGCTTATTTTTTGACTATGCATTAAACGAAAACAGGCAAGTAATTTTTTACACATCTTTTTCTCCAAGTTCTTTGATTGATACATGGGTAGTTTCTGGAGTTTGAAAAGGAAAAATGGTTGGTACATAAATGAAAGTGTATAATTATAAATAGAATAAAATACCTTTTTTCATTCATTGACAGTATTTGAGCCCTCTGTTATAGTATGAACGGGCTTCATGATCCAGTGGATATAGGAGAGATGAAATGAATAAATTTGATGTTATTATTATCGGTGCGGGACCTGCTGGAATTTTTACCGCCTATGAATTAACCAAAAAAAATAATCAATTAAAAGTTTTACTTGTCGATAAAGGACGAGATATTTATACACGTAAATGTCCGATTTTGCAAAAAAAACTTGAGAAGTGTCCGCCACCAACCAAAAGAAAAGATTATGCTGGTTGTTTACCAGCTTGCAGCATTACAAATGGTTTTGGTGGTGCCGGTGCCTATTCGGATGGAAAATTTAATATTACAACTGAATTTGGTGGGTGGATGACCGATTATTTATCAGGGCAAGCTGTATTGGATCTAATTTTATATGTTGATAAAATCAATTTGCAGCACGGTGCAACGACAAATATTACTGATCCATTGACACCAAAGGTTTTTGAAATTGAGCGTTGTGCTTATGGAAGTGGTTTAAAGCTGCTTCGTTCAAAGGTCAGACACTTGGGAACTGAACATAATTTAGAAATTTTAAAAAGTATTTATGAGTATTTAAAAGATAAAGTTACAATGCTTTTTTCAACAGAAATTGAGGATATTTTGGTTGAAAATAAAAGGGTTACTGGGATTCAAACAAAAAAAGGTGAGGTATTTTTTACCAATTATGTTGTAGCAGCACCAGGACGTGATGGTTCGACTTGGCTTGGAAAGGTATTGGAAGCGAAACATTTAAAAATGCATAATAACCAAGTGGATATTGGTGTACGTGTAGAATGCTCCAATATTGTAATGGATGAGATTAACAGACATTTATATGAAGGGAAATTTATTTATCGAACTTCAGTCGGTACGACCGTTCGAACATTTTGCTCAAACCCTTCTGGACATGTTGTCATTGAAAATCATTCTGGTGTGATGCTTGCAAACGGCCATGCGTATCAGGATCCAAAACTTGGCAGCTCAAATACCAATTTTGCTTTGCTTGTTTCACATCAATTTGCTGAGCCGTTTGAGCAGCCAAATGAATTTGCGATTGAGATTTCTCGGTTGGCCAATCAGCTTGCAGATGGGTCTATTTTGGTTCAAAAGTATGGAGATATTTTAAAGGGGAGAAGATCTACACCACGAAGAATTCAGGAAGGATTTATCGAACCAACTTTAAAAGAAGCGGTTCCAGGTGATTTAGGGTTGGTTCTACCTTATAACACAATGAAAAGTATTATTGAAATGACTGAGGCACTGGATCATGTTACGCCTGGGATTGCTTCAGAACATACATTGTTTTATGGGGTGGAGGCAAAATTTTATTCTGCGCGACCAGCTTTGGATTCATATTTTGAAACCAAAATTCAAAATTTGTTTGCTGGTGGCGATGGGGCTGGTGTGACACGCGGTTTGGCACAGGCCAGTGCATGTGGTGTGCAGATTGCCAGACGAATTTTAATGAAAGAGGAACAAACATATTGTGAATAAATTTTGGAAAGGCGAAAAGAATGGGCAGTTTTTCGTCTTTTTCTTACATATACAGAATATTTTTAGGGAAAAAGAGGGATTTATATGAGAAAAAAAATCGGAATGATCGGGATTGGAATCATACTGCTTATGGCATTGGGCTGTTCAGCAACCAAAACACAAAACTTAAATTCTGAGCAAATGAATTTGTCCGGACAAATGGAAGTTCATTTTGTTGATGTTGGTCAGGGGCAAGCACAGGTTATTTTGACACCAGCTGGACGGGTGATGGTGGTTGATGGTGGAAACAACGATGATGAACAACGAATGGTCGATTATTTAACCAATTTAGGGGTTACAGAAATTGATGTGCTAATTGGTACACATCCAGATGCAGATCATATTGGCGGAATTGATGCGGTTATTGATGCGTTTGATGTCAAAAGTTTTTATATGCCGCCCATTTCTGTAACGACCGACACATTTAAAAGTGTACTCGCTTCATCCAAAGCGAAAGGGCTGGTTGTTCAATCTGCAAAAGCTGGTGTTACGTTGGATATAGATTCATCTTGTGAAATCGAAATGCTAGCACCGATACAAATGAGCAAAGATTCTAATGAAATGAGTGTTGTCGTAAAAACAGCTTGTGGAAAAGCTTCGTTTTTATTGACTGGAGATATTGAAGGAGAAGCCGAGCAACTTCTATTAGACAGTCATGAAAATCTGGATGTTGATGTACTACTTGTACCACATCATGGTTCAGATGGTACATCCAGCACCAAATTTCTGCAAGCAGTTACACCAAAAATTGGCATCATTCAATCGGGTAAGGATAATTCATATGGTCATCCACATGAGGAAACCTTAAAGCGATTGGAGCAATCTGGAACAGAAATTTACCGCAATGACGAGCTTGGCAATATTGTAGTAAGCACAGATATCCAGACAGGTGTTTACACAGTGAACCAGAAAACAGCTGGAAAAATAGCCAGTGCAGATGATCAATCGCTTAGTTCAGATATATCAAATGAGTCAGATCATAAAGTTGAAGATGCAACTTCAAATTCTGATATGAAAACGGAGGATGTAAGTGCTGCAACATCACAGTTATACATCAATGCGAAAATCAGCAATTCATCACCAAAGCAAAATGAAAATGAAACGGTTACTGTTACAGTAATTGACGAAAAAAAACAGCCCATCTCAAATGCAAATGTTACTTTGACTTTATTTTTTGCTTCTAAAGAAACAGTTTATACAACAAAGACCAATGGCGATGGGATTGCTGAATTTTCCTTTCAAATTGGTCGGGCAAAAATCGGTTTTGAAGTGATTGGAAAAATCCAAGTGCAAAACGGAAATTTAACAGAGCGTACACAAATTATGTTTACACCAAGCGATGAATAACCTATTGTTAAAAGTAAAAGAATTTATAAAATATAGCTTAAGTGACTTGATATTTATCCATTGCTTTTTGTATGTATAAATTTGGGATAGCGAAATAAATATTTTTTATAAAACACGAATGTTAGAAATGGATCTCATAAAGTATGTGATTGCATAAAAAATAATGGTTTTTCTTGTACCAAAGTTGTTTTTTCTTTATACTAAAAAGCACGTCCCAAATAAAATTATGGAGGTAGAGAAAATATGGGAAAACAGACAGCCGGAAGAGACAATTTATGCGATTTTGCACCCAAATTTGCAGAATTGAATGATGATGTATTATTTGGTGAAGTTTGGTCAAGAGAAGATATGCTATCTTTAAAGACCAGATCCATTGTGACAATTACAGCACTGATCAGCAAGGGAATTGTTGACCATTCTTTGCAATATCATTTAGAAACCGCCAAAAAAAATGGTGTTACTCGAACAGAAATGGCCGAAATTCTAACTCATCTGGCGTTTTATGCAGGCTGGCCGAATGCATGGGCAGCGTTTCGTATAGCAAAAGAAGTTTATATCGATGAATGTAGCAGGGAAGAACATGGAGGGTTCTTTGGTCAGGGTGAGTTGAATGTGAATTTTTCACAGTATTTTGTAGGGAACAGCTATTTGAAGCCTTTAACGAATCCAAAGGAAACCATATTGATTGCGAATGTAACGTTTGAACCAGGATGCCGCAATTATTGGCATATCCATCATGCTTCAAAGGGCGGTGGACAGATTCTTCTTTGTGTAGACGGTGAAGGATGGTATCAAGAAGAAGGAAAACAAGCGCAAAGTTTAACACCAGGTGATGTAGTTACCATTCCTGCCGGGGTAAAGCATTGGCATGGGGCTAAGGCAAATTGCTGGTTTAGTCATCTGGCCGTTGAAGTACCTGGAGAAAACACTTCGAATGAATGGTTGGAACCAGTAACAGATGATATTTATAACAGTCTCTCAGAATAAGAGAATGAAAAAGTGTTTGACAAAAATTCAGTAGTATACTTTTTATAAACAAAGTGATTGCAAAGACAGTAGATGCAGATTTTATCATTAAATATTTTCGTATACTTTTTTCATAGTTTCTAAAGATCATTTTTTGTACGTCGTATGTTTTATGCGTGTGTCTTTTCGCAAAAAAGGAAATAATAAATCCATACGCTCTATGGATATACATCTCTTGTGCACAATCTTAGGCGAAGGTATGGAAAGAAACACTTTTAGTTTTTTTAATTGCTCCCAATTTAAAGGAAATCTATTTTTCTAAAAGCAAATAATATAGGGAAGTATACATTTGCAGAAATAGCCATAAAGTGAAACTATTGTTTTTTTGATAACATAAAAAGAGGCTGGGACATAACTCGCTTTAAATAACAAACAAAGTGAAATTGTGTGCGTTCAATTTTACTTTGTTTCTATTTTCTTTTGTAATCTTCATCCATTCTTAGTTATTGAGGAGGGGTTTGTCCCAGCCTCTGCAAAATATATTTATACTATTATGTATCTAAAAAATATTTTGTGTCTGCTGGTATAATGTTTTTTGTTTTCTTATGCACGCTTTATTAAATAAAGGACGCTTTTCATACAAGCTTGATTACTCATAAGACAGAATGTTTGTACAATCTTATTGTATTCCTGGTGAACCCAGACATAGTGAAAAGCGACAGAGTATCTGCATAGCAATGACTTTGAATTTACCATTAGAGTTTGCAAAGTGGATATATATCTAAAACATTATTTATATTTTAAAATTTAGAAATAAATAATTGATATGACTATGCTAGTAAATTCTGATGAATACAGATGTATTTTTCTTCATATCACGAATGAGTTATTTTAAAAAGTATGTGAAAACAAAAATTTGGTGGATGATTGGATATAAAGATATGACTTTATTTAGGGATAAAGTTAATTTCTGTTTTTATCTATATTCTGATGCTGGTGAAAAAATAAATGTTCATTTGTCTGGTCCACATTTATATAATTAGGAAGCTCTATATCGAAATGACTTTACTCATCTTGTTCTGCTTCAAAATACGCATGCATGTCATCTAAGTATATTTGTAAAGCTTTCAAAATTTCTTCACGGCTTTTTCCACGGTTTTGTTCAAGAATTTCTTCTATCTCCGCTTCTAATATGGCTTTAATGGTTTGGTTGCCCCGAGACAAATAATCCAATTCTTCAAAAATCGTTTGCTCCATTTCTATCATGATTTTTCACGCCTTTCTTTACTCAAATTGTTATTTTCATCATAAGCGGTTATTGTTGAAATTGCAATGAATGATTTTAGAATCAACCAAAAGATCATCAGACAACAAATGGAGAATTTTATCAATGCATGGTAAAATGAAGAATGATTATGAAAAACAAGGAAAAAATTACTTATCACAGATAAAGGTCCTTGGACGGAGGAATGAATTTTGAGAACAACAAAAAGAAAATCGGTTGAATTATTGGCACCTGCCGGAAATTTTGCCTGCATAAAGGCGGCGGTTGCCAACGGAGCAGATGCAGTTTATTTCGGTGTAGATCAATTTAATGCAAGGATCCGTGCCGAAAATTTTACTGTTCAGGACTTACCCCAAACCATGGCATACTTACATAAATATGGTGTACGTGGTTATGTGACCTTGAATATTTTGATATTTGAAGATGAATTAGAGGATGCAAAAAGGCTTATATTGGATTGTATTGCAGCTGGTGTAGATGCTTTAATTGTTCAAGATATTGGATTGCTTGAGTTAATTCGAGAAATTTCACCAGACTATCCGATTCATGGCTCAACACAAATGACCTTGACAAGTGCAGAAGCTATTGAATTTTTGGCACCGTATCGTATGGAGGTTGCTGTACTAGGGCGAGAAAATAATTTGCGTCAGATTCAAAAAATTTCAAGTATGACTGAAGTACCCCTTGAAGTTTTTGTACATGGTGCCCTTTGTGTTTCGTATTCGGGTCAATGTTTAACCTCAGAAATGTTAGGCGGAAGAAGTGCCAATCGTGGTGAATGTGCACAATCGTGCCGTCTACCTTATGACCTTGTAGTTGATGGGAAGGTTAAGAGAATGGGAGATATTGCATACGTATTGTCTCCTAAAGATTTGGCAGCCATTGATATGATTCCGGAACTGATTGAGGCTGGAGTTTACGCCTTTAAAATTGAAGGACGAATGAAGTCACCAGAATATGTTGCAAATGTGGTTAGAAAATATCGCTATGCTATCGATGCATATTTTGAAAATAAACCATTTGTTTATACAAAAGCGATTCAAAATGAATTGGCTCAAAGCTTTAGCCGCGGATTTACACATGGATTTTTGCATGGAACAAACCATAAACAATTATTAGATGGTACCTATCCAAAAAATCGTGGTGTGTATTTGGGCAAGGTCGAAAAGGTATTAAAAGATGGTATATTATGTCATTTAGAAAATCCGTTAAAGCGTGGCGATGGCATTGTTTTTGACAGTGGACATCCAGAGCGAAAGGAAGAAGGCGGTCGAGTCTTTGATTTACGAAAAAAAGGTAAGAAAATAGATGGAGAAATACAAACCGGATGGATTGAAATCATTCCTGGTCGTACACAGATTAATTTGAAAAAAATTAAACCAGGACAAAAAATTTGGAAAACAAACGATCCACATTTGGATCGTCAGATGCAACAAACATTTGCAAAAGAAGGCGGATACCATAAATTTCCACTACATGTCCATGCAAAGGGAAAAATTGGGACAAAGCTGCAGTCGGTTTGGACAGATGTTGAAACCAAAGAGAGTGTTTGGATTGATTCAGAATCAGAATTGCAAAAAGCAATCCAGCACCCATTGACTGAAGCGTATTTATCACAACAATGGTCAAGACTTGGGCATACCAATTTTGTTTTAGAGGCTGTGACATTTGATTCTCATGAAAAAATGATCCTTCCAGTGAAACAATTAAATGCAATGCGAAAACAAGCTGTAGAACTTCTCATAGAAATGAGAATGCGCCCACGTATATATCAGGTAAATTCGGATGTTGCTGTTTATCCGAATATCACTGATCAAACAGGTACACTCAATTTACCAAAGCTTATCCCACTCTGTCGTACTTTAGAACAAGTAGAGGCAGCTTATCAATTGGATATACCGATGCTGTATTGTGATTTTGAACTGATAAATGAGTATCTAAAGGCGGTACATATTGCACGTCAATATAAGAAGAAAATATATCTGGCAACGCCACGCATTTATATGCCAGAAGAAGAGGCAATTTTAAAAGGAATTTTAAAGGCGTCTCCAGATGGGATTTTGGTGCGGAATTTAGGTGCTTTGCAATATTTGTTACAAACAGAAACGACCCTTCCATTGATTGGAGATTATAGTCTGAATCTTGCGAATCATAAGGCGGTTTCTGCTATACTTCGTCGGGGCTGTACACGTGTTACAGCCAGCTTTGACTTGAACGAGGAACAGGTTTTACATATGCTGAAATATTGTCCGAGTGCACAAGTGGAGATTGTATTGCATCAACATTTGCCACTGTTTCATATGGAGCATTGTGTTTATTGCACATTTTTGAGTAAGGGAACAGATTTTACCAACTGTGGCAAGCCCTGTGAGAAACATCAAATTTCTTTACAAGATCGCATGGGTATGCAGCATCCGGTTCGGGTTGATACAGGTTGTCGAAATACAGTATACAATGCCATTTTGCAGTCTGGAGCTGAATTTTTTCATTCTTTTCATCAGGCTGGTGTTACATATTTTCGCATTGAATTTTTGGAAGAAACAAAAGCGGATGTAAAACAAGTGATCCAATTGTATTCAGATATGATAGACGGTAAAATTGATGCAGCACAAGTTTGGAGGAAGCTGAAGGCAACGCATCAGCTGGGTGTTACACGTGGTCATCTTATTAAGGAAAATTATAAGGAAAAAAAACTAAAGTGATAAAAAGAAAATGCTGGTGCTATGCTGCAAAAGGATAAATTGTTTTTATGATCATAAAAAGAGGATGAAATAAAAAGTTTTTGTCAAATTTGTACTGGTGAAACATTTAAACTCAATAAAATCAACACTTAAATCACACCAGATAGACGGAAGAATTGGAATTTAAAAGGAGGAACCAATAAGATTATGAAAAATTTTAAAAGTTACACGCCTGAAAAATATTCAGCTTTGGTATATCAAAAAATTGAGGATAACATTTATTTAACAAAAAATCCATATGGGGAGGGTGAGGTCTATGTTACATCTTTGACATTTGAACAAGAGCCAAACGAATATGGAGAAAAAGACGGATCGCCCTGCAATATCACACAAGTTCCTTTTGAAAATTTGTTGGACGAATTTGGTGTATTTGTCACAGATTTTTATGAACAGTTGAATGAGAAAAGCGGTTCAATTTGTTATCAAGAGTTCGGTTCTGTTGACTTGGAAAACATTCAAAAACTACAAGGAATGATTGGAAAGCGGATTTTTGCTGTGCCATATGAAGAGGATGGTGAAGAATACTACCACATAGTGATTGAGTAACAAATCGCAAACCTCCTGTTTATTGGGGTGGTGGTTTGAAGTATGTTCAATGCGATGAGTACATATAGTCTGTTGTACCAGAAAAGAAAAATTCAAAGATGGAAATAGATGTGGCTAACTTTTGGTTGAACGAAAATAAAAGGTTGATTGGAAGTAGCAAAGTGTAGATCTATACACACAAAAAGACATCTCCCGTAATTTTACCAGAGACCATGATCTATGTCACCAATAGCGATAAGTATTCTCTTTTTTGTATCTTTAATTAAGGGAGTTGAATATATTTCATTTTTCTATTCTGGTTTATACATGAAAAACGCAACAAGATAAATCAAACCTGTTTTATTGATAAAGGTGTATATTTTTCAAAATATTTATTATAAAACAATGAATAATTTATATCATTTTTCATTGAATGTAAAATTTATGATGGGATATGCAGGTAAGTTCATATAGCCTAACAATGGAAAAAATAATATCTCATTTTTGACAGAAAAATTGTGTTTATTTTTAAAAAATATTGTCTGAAAATAAAATATTATTATATAAATAAAGGTTATTTTGCTATAAAAATGTTTAAAGCGAATAAAAGGTATTAAAATATGAGAATTTGAAAAGTGTAAATGAAAATTTATAAGGATTTATTATAAAGGATAAAATCAACATTATATTTTTCTAAAAAATTTATGATTTTTGGTTCATTTATTATAAATTAATAGATAACTATAGTATAATTTAGCTGGGCAGAAGTCCATATTAGGGTTAGGGGGAAAGAATATGTTCAAATGGTTGAAAGGTTCTCAAACATCAACATCAAAGACAATAATAGAGAAGCCAGCAGCTAAAGAGGTTGATGAGGTTGCATATTGTGAAGCAGAATGCAAATCGCTTCTTGAGTTTATGAAAAATGAACTAAATATACAGAAAGCTTGTATGAGATTTGGTCTTGTACATATGCAAATGATTAATTTAGAAACAAAACTGAAAAATTATGATTGTGCGAAAGTATTATCAGATTTAATGGAAGAAATTTCTTCTTCTACGGAAACGCTTTCAGATGCTGCACATATTTTAAAAGAAAACTTGGAAAATTTGGATAATTCTAATCGAAATAATTTAAAACGGTTACATGCGTTGGAATTTTTAAAGGAGAATCTAACCGTTTCATTTGAGCATGTGGTTTCAAATTCAAACCAATTAAACCAAGAGGTAGAAGCCATCGATCAAATTAGCAACGAGATTACAGCAGTAGCCAACCAGACCAATTTATTGGCTTTAAATGCAGCAATTGAAGCAGCAAGAGTAGGAGATAATGGAAAAGGCTTTGCAGTAGTTGCAGGTGAAGTAAGGAAGCTTTCTCAGCAGACAAAGGAATCCATTGTAAATGTCAATGGTGTTTCAAATAATATTCGTGGAGAAGCGCTTGCAACAAAAGAAGCCATAAAAGATTTGGAAATGGCTGTTGAGAAATTTATTGGGGGAACCGCTGAAGTTGCTGAAACGATGAATGAAAATGCAAATCATTTGAAGACAAGTGTAGAACAATTGACTGAAAATAATAAAGGGATTGACTTATTGTCTGAAAGTATTGATCACCTTGCAGTTCTCTCCAATGATTTGACCCACTCCGTTCAAAATCAAGAAAGCAATCAATCTGGAACGACGAATTTGTTTCAAATATTAGATCAAAAAGTTGAATTGATCGAGTGTGATCATATTGTTTCTGTTTTAGCGGCAAGAATAATTGATCATGCCATTTTTTTACATAAAGTAATTAAAGAATACAACACGATCACAAATGTAAACAATCATCATGAATGTAATTTTGGGCGTTGGTATGACAGCAATCGTGAAAGATATAAGCATATTCCAGAATTTGTGGCAATGGATGCAGTTCACAAGGATTTTCATTTGCAGGCGAAAAACTTTATTACCACAAAAACGAGCACGTCTTCTGAACAGCTTCGTTTGGCTTCACAAAATATTTTGGAGAAATTTATTCAATTGATTGCTGTTTTCCAAGCTGAAAATAAGCCCATGGCTATGAAAAATTAGATGTATTGGATAAGGGAATTTATTCAAAATACAAGTATTATTTCAAATAAAAATCACATGATTGGTAGAGAGAAAGAGACTATCATCATGTGATTTTTTTATGCAAATTCATCTGGTTTTAAAAAATAAAGTCTTCATCCTGTAAAGGCTCAACATAAATGGCTTTTATATAACCGTTTCCCTTTTGCGAGAAAAAGTCATGTGTTTTTGTATTGGTCTGTAACCCATTTTCAATAATCGGATTGATTTCAACAGCATCATAAATTGGTTCAAATCCGAGATTCATCATGGATTTATTGGCATTATAAATGAGAAATGCGTTCACCTCATCTGTTAGACCGATGGCATCATAAAGCTGCTTTGTATATTTTTTTTCGTTTTTCATCAGTGCATCTAGAAAGTTTTGTGTCCAAGCAAACATTTCAGATTGCTTTTCTGTAGAAAAAGATTGGTAAATCGATTGCGCAAGCAAACCAACATAAACACCATGAATGGATTCATCTCGAATAATTAAGTTAATAATTTCTCCACTGTTTGTCATTTTGCCTTGACCTGCCAAAAAAAGCGGATAAAAAAAGCCACTGTAAAATAAAAAAGATTCAAGAAAAACGGAGGCAACCAAGGCTTGAAATAAAACTTCCTTCGAAACCTTCGGCTGCCAAAGATTGATGTATTGATTGGAGATCATTTCAGCCTTTTTTTGTAAGTATTCGTTTTCCTCCGTCCATAAAAAAAGTTTTTGGATTTCTTCATTGGAGGCAATTGTTGTGAAAATGGTACTATATGATTTGGCATGAATTTGTTCCATACCCGCCATAAAGGTTAAAAGTGCTTTTTGTTGCAGATTTTCGATATGCAGAGAAATAAGCGGCATTCCTTCACCGCCTTGTTTTGTATCAAGCAAGGTTAAACCAGCCAGAACTTTTTTATAAGTTTCCTGCTCATCCTTTGCCAGCTCCATCCATACATTTTTATCCTGTGAAACTGGAATTTCCTCATCAATCCAAAACTGCATAATATTTTGTTTCCAAAACATTTGTGTATAAGGATCTTGTTCTTCATTCCAGTTGACAGCAGAATGTTTGTTTGTCATTCGTTTTTCCTCCAAGTAATGATTCGCCTGTTTTGTTAGATATTTTAACTATGACTATTATACGGAACAGCTTAGGCATTCTTCAATATTTTTCTTATTGGTTCTTGTATAATAAAGGGATTTGAGTCCTTTATGCTCAGCATATATGTAATATTTTGCCAGTTCGCGTGTAGAAATATCACTATGAACAAATAATGTACAGCTAATGCCTTGATCGACATGTTTTTGAATAACAGAAATCAAATCAATCAGTTTCATCATATCCATATCATAGGCAGTTTTTGCATAATACCAATAAGTTTCCTTTGTTAAATAAGGCATCGGATAGTAAGTCATTGCATTTTCGTATGTTCTTGTTTCAATCACATTTGTAATAGGCATCACAGAAGAAGTGCTATTTTGTAAATAAGAAATGGATCCGGTCGGAGCAATGGCCATCCGGTATGCATGGTATAGACCATTCTTCATCACCTGTTCTTTTAGTTTCATCCAATCTTCCTTTGACGGAATAAAAATTTCTTTGAACAGTTCTGTAATTTGTTCAGAAGTAGGGGAGATGGTTTTTTCTGTATAGAAATCAAAATAAACCCCTGTTCCGTAATCTGATTGCCTAAAACCTTGAAAGCATTTTCCCGTCTCCATGGCAATCTGCATACTTCTTTCGATAGAATGATAATTTACTGTCATAAAAAACAAGTTGGCAAATTCTTTTGCTTCTTCTGACTCATAACGAATTTTATTTTTCGCAAAAAATCCGTGTAAGTTCATGACACCTAATCCAACAGAATGTAGCTCTTGATTGGCTTTGAAAATTGATGGCGCATTAGAAATATCACTTAAATCACTGACAGCAGTTAGCATGTCCATTGCACGATAAACAGATTCTCGAATGGATTGGTTTTCCATCACGTTAACGATATTTAAAGAGCCAAGATTGCAACAAATATCTCGTTTAATTTCATCTGGAAGTCCATAATCGTGAATGATACTCGTTTCCTGAAGCTGAAAAATTTCCGTACAAAGATTGCTCATTTTAATCGAACCCAAATTTTTTAATGGATGTTGATTGTTGGCATTGGTATGATAAACAATATAAGGATATCCAGATTCAAGCTGCAGCATTGCAATTTTTCCAAGAATCTCTCGAGCATTCATCCATTTTCTTTTTAAAATTCGTGTATCCTGTATGAGCACGTCATACATTTCTTGCATATTCATTTCATCTAAAGGCATGCCATACACCCTTTGAACTGAGTGGGGGGCAAATACATAAACATCTTGATTGTGCTTTGCCAGCTCAAAAAATTTATGCGGACAAATTACACCAATGGACAAGCCTTGAATTCTTGTTTTTTCATCGGAATTAATTTTTTTGCAATCAAGAAATTCTTCAATATCCCAATGAAAAATATGTAAATAAGCCGCACCAGCACCTTTTCTTTGACCAAGCTGATTCACATAAGAAAACGTATCTTCAAGCAGCTTAACAACTGGCATTACACCACTTGCTGCACCTTTTACATCTCGAATGCTTTCACCACGCCCACGAATTTTGGAAAGATTTAGCGCAACACCGCCACCAATTTTGGAAAGCTGCATACTGGTTTCAATGTTAAAGCCAATAGAGTTTAATGTGTCATCAACTTCTAATAAAAAGCAGCTAACAAGTTCACCACCTCTTTTTCTTCCAGCATTGAGAAAAGTTGGTGTTGCAGGTTGATAGTTTTGTGCAATCATTTCACGTGCATATTCAACCGCTTTTTCCGTATTGCCACGTGCCAAAAAGAGCGCAACAATTGCAATTCGATCTGCATAATCTTCCAAATAAAATTGCTTATCAAAAGTTTGCAGCGCGTAGTCTTTATAAAATTTAGAAATGGACATATAACTTTGAAATTGAAATGGAACTGCTTTGATGGCTGCATAAACTGCCTGAATGTCATCCATGGTATAACCATCAACTGTAAATAAGTTATAATAGTATTCATGATCAATTAAATATTGGAAGCGTTCTTCTAATGTCGTAAATTTCATTCGTTTTTTTTCAATTTCTTCCAAAAATAAAGCGATGGCTTCTTTATCTTTTTCCAATCGATAAAATCCATCTGCCTGTTTCATAATCTCATTATTTTTTTTTATATGCTCAAGCATGTTCAATCTCCTTGATTTTTTCTTTTACAATAATTTGATCTCTTTTGGTTCCGGATAGTTCAAATTTATGAAGCAAGGGAACTTGATACATTTCAGAAATAATATCTCCGCTTTTGCCATAAAATGTCCCCCAATTTTTATTCCCACTAGCTACGACACCTTTTAGTAAATGCCCGTTATTTTTGAGAAATTTTTCTGTCTTTTCCGGAACCTGCCCAAAATTGGTTGTATACGTAATTAAAACATAAGGCTCATCGGATTTTGTCATTTCCTCAATTTTTTCAATCGGAAACGGAAGATGTGCAGAAAAGCGGGCAACATTTCCTGTGCAACTATCAAAATAAACTTTCATCTACTCTCACACCTTTATCGCATAAAATTTTCATATACCAAATCAATATTTAGTTATCGTCTGATAAACATCATACTATATATGGTAGAAAACGTCTATATTTTTAAATGGAGAAGAATACTTAATATGAAAAATTTGTTCCGTTGCAACTGTTATTTATGCAAGAAATTTTTGTTCACTCAACTCGTTTTTTGTTGGTTTTCATATTTGTTGTTGCTTAAGAAAGAAAGAGAGAAAATAAAGTCGTTGGGATGAAATTTCTGTAAAAAATAACCACATTCTTGTAAAATTTGCTATAATAAAAAGCGGACTTGTTTGATTTATAAGGAAGGGGAAGGTAAAAATAATGAAAAAAAGAATTCAGGTTTATTTATGTAACATTTGCATTTTAGTCGGTCTAGTATTTTTACCAACTCAGTCATTGGCCTTTGAGATTTCTGAAGCGTCTGATACATTCGTTCCATCTTCTGAGACTCCTGAAGTACCGAACACACCGATTTTGGTTTCTGAAAACGATGAAACATTTGAGCGAATTGTAACCTCAAACGCTGAATACAGCTATCAAAAAATGTTGGACGATTTAAATTTGCTTGAGGAAGCTTATCCATTTTTGCAGGTTGAAGCTTTAGATGATGGTGTGAAAAATAAAATCTATAAAATTACACTAGGAAACGGTGAAAAAAAAGTTTTGATCAGCAATTCCTTTACAGCGAAAGATTGGAATACCACCTTATATACCATGCAGATGCTGGAGCAATATGCACAGGCATATGCAAACGATGCAGAAATTGACGGTGTAAATATCAAACAAATGCTTGATCATATTTCATTTGTGTTTATTCCTACAACGGCTTATGATTTAAAGCCTTTTACTGGAGGAGCCAACCGATTGACAGTTGATGCACTGAATGCGACTTTTCGTCATGATTATATTCCAGTGAAGACGGCGCGCCGAAGTGGTAGCTCATTAATCGGCCCTCAATTTATTGTGGCACATGATACAGGAAATAATAATTCAACCGCTAAGAATAATGTAGATTATTATAAAAACAGTGCCAATTCAGTTTCGGCAAGTGCTCATATTTTCGTAGATAATAAAGAATCGGTTTTAACCATTCCATTAAATGAAAAAGCATGGCATGTACGTTATAATGTAACTACGGACAACCGTCTATTTGGCTATAATGCTAATGATGCGGCAATTGGTATTGAGCTTTGTTATTTTTCTGGGGATTATAGCCGCAGCTTGAAAGCATATCAAAATTATGTAAAAGTGATTGCCAATTTATGTACAACCTATGAATTGGATCCATCAACGAAAATTGTTGGGCATGAGGAGCTTGATCCAACAAGGAGAACCGATCCAACCAATGCGTTAAAGCGAATTAAAAAGTCAAAGGAAACATTGATTCGTGATGTGAAAAAGGTGATGGGAACAGGTCATGTACCCATAGTGATTCACAATGAAATAGAAACCGATAATTATGTATACAGCTTAGTTCTTACCGAGGCAACAAAGAATACATTTGTTTTCTCCGTAGCAGATGATCGTGCGAAATACACGGTTATGCGAAAGTATGCCGGGAATTTATCGGAGGCTATAAACCTATCTATTCATGCAACCGCAAATGAAAAATATATGTTGCGTGATTCAGATGGAGTGGCTGTACCGCAATTAAAGTTCGCAATTAAAGTAGGTGACACACCATTTGTTGCATCAGAATCAAATGAATTCAGTACATTGGGAAAAACGGGTGTCATGTTGTTAAAAGATTTACAAGAGTTTTATCCGATGGAAGTGCATGAACCAGATCAATTAGAAACTACATCTGAGGATACGCAGGACGCAAAACAAACATCAGATGCTGCTTTATCAAATTCTGAAATATAAAATAGATTATTTTAAACAGGAGGTTGTGCCAAAAAATGGTACCGCCTTCTGTTTTGCTTTGAAAAAACAAGTTATGCTATACTAATATAAATTCAAATTGCTTAAAAATTGATTTTCCTTTTGAATGTTTATTTTGTAAAATATCAATTGATGGAAAAGAAGAACGACTTAGGAGGTTAGAGATGCTGGAATTTTTATTGGAAAAATTCATTAGTCCGATAAACAATTTCATGTGGACATATGTCTTGATTGTTTTACTTTTGGGCGGTGGATTTTATTTTACACTGCGCAGTAAATTTGTACAAATTGTAAATATAAAAGAAATGTTTCGTTTGTTAAAGAAGGAAAGTCATCCGCATAAAAAGCAAATTTCTTCTTTACAAGCGTTTTTTATTGGAGCAGCTTCTCGAATTGGTGTTGGAAATATAGCCGGAGTTGCATTGGCCATTTCTATTGGTGGACCAGGGGCGGTTTTTTGGATGTGGGTTGTTGCACTTTTAGGCGGGGCAAGTGCATTTGTTGAGAGTACTTTAGCACAAATTTATAAGATAAAGGATTCAGATGGGAACTTTAAAGGGGGACCAAGCTATTATATTCAAAAACAACTGGGGCAAAGACAGATGGGTATTGTTTTTTCAATTTGTTTGATTATAACGTTTGGATTTGCTTTTAATTCTTCACAAAGCAATACAATTGCCGCTTCCTTATCTGCATATCAAATCAACCCGATACTCATTGGTTTGGTGCTATCTATTTTAACATTAATTTTGATTATTGGTGGTGTACAACGTATTGCGCATGCTACTTCAATTATTGTACCCATTATGGCATTTTTGTATATTGGTATTGGTCTTTATGTAGTTGTCTTAAATATTACCCAGATTCCTGGTTTGATTGTCTTGATTGTAAAAAGTGCTTTTGGTCTTGAGCAATTTATGGGTGCAACATTTGGCACCGTATTGATTCAAGGGGTAAAACGTGGATTATTTTCTAATGAAGCTGGAATGGGATCGGCACCCAATGCCGCAGCCGCAGCGTTTGTTTCGCATCCAGCAAAGCAAGGTTTTATTCAAACACTAGGTGTATATTTTGATACGTTAGTTGTTTGTTCAATTACAGCGTTTATTATTTTATTGGCACCGAATTATATGAGCGGATTAAAAGGAATCGAATTGACACAAGTTTCTTTGACGAGCTTAATTGGTGGATGGGCGCATGAATTTTTGGTTGTTGCAATTTTCTTTTTTGCCTTCAGTTCTATCCTTGGCAACTATTTTTATGGTGAAGTGAATGTAAAATATATTTCTGAGCGTCCGATTGTCTTATATTTATACCGAGCAGGTGTAATTGCAATGATATTTATCGGTTCTGTCGCAAGCCTAGACTTTGTTTGGACCTTTGCTGATTTATCAATGGCATTTATGGCAACAATTAACTTAATCGCAATTATTCTTTTATCTCCTATTGCTTTTAAAGCTTTGAAAAATTACGTTGTTCAAAGAAAATCAGGTATAGATCCAGTGTTTTATGCTGATGATATTCCGGGCTTAAAAGGGGTAGAATGTTGGAAAAAAAGAAATCCAAACATATAGTACTTCTTGACAATTTACAAAAAAGTATTGAATTTTTCATAGGGGTATATTAGACTAGGAGATGTATTCATATTTTACAGCGAAGATAAGAAAAAGTAATTTTATGTATAGCAAAAGCAGAGAGGGGCTGGGTGGTGAAAAGCCTCGCAGCATAAAATGAACACATCTTTGAGCTGGGCACTGAAGCTAAATGTGCGTAGGTTGTCCCGGGTTGATGCGCCCGTTATTTCGCAAGAGTGTTATAAGAATCACACTTATTGAGGCATACATTGTGAGGTGTGTGCAAATATGGGGTGGAACCACGGCTATTGTCCGTCCTCAGGTCTATGATGACCTAGGGACGGTTTTTTATATTTTTTAGAAAAGGGGAAAGAGTCATGAAGAAAAAATTCGTTTTTATCTTGTTTGGTATGCTTTTATGTATTGGATTAACAGCATGTGGTAATAATACTGCAGGTACATCTGATAATGATCATGTTTCTTTGGATTTTTATAAGCAACGTGGTTATTTGACTTTAGGCTTTGATCAAGAATTTGAACCTATGGGTTTTGTGGACGGAAAAAGTGGGGAATACATCGGTTTTGACATCGATATGGCTACTGAAGTTATGAAAAGAATGGGAATCGAATTGCGTTTACAGCCGATTAGTTGGGATATTAAGGAAAGTGAGCTAAACCGTGGTAAAATTGATTTTATTTGGAATGGATATTCTATTACAGAAGAAAGAAAAGAGAAAGTTGATTTTTCTAATCCATATTTAAATAATACGCAAGCGATTGTTGTATTGGCTGATTCCGATATTCAGTCAAAAGCGGATTTGGCAGGTAAAGAGGTTGGAACACAAGGCGGTTCCAGTACAATTGAGGCTGTAGAGGCAGAACCAGAGGTTTTGGCTTCTTTTAAAAACAGTTCTTTAGTTTTAATGCCAACTTTTCCTGATATTTTGCGTGATTTAGAAAATAACCGGATTGATGCAGTTGTTGGAGATATTGTCTTACTGCGTTATTATATCGATAAAATGGGTGCTGAGAAATTTCGGATTTTAGAGGATAACTTTGGTTCTGAGGAATATGGGGTCGGTATGCGTAAAACTGATTCAGAATTGATTGCAGAGGTGAACCGAATTATGGAAGAAATGAAAGCTGACGGAACAGCAACACAAATCTCAGAAAAATGGTTTGGGGAGAATATCGTAAAATAATATGTTTGATTATTTGACTACAATATTACCGACTTTTTTAGGTGGGCTGAAAACAACTATATTTTATTTTATTATGACATTAATATTTGCCATTCCGATTGGGATTGTATCCGCTTTAATCAAAGCAAAGCGAATACCAGTTTTCACGCAATTGATTGGACTCTATATTATGATTATGCGCGGAACGCCGTTACTCTTACAAATTCTCTTTGTTTATATTGGTTTGCCATATATCGGTGTCAGCTTTGAACGTGAGGTTGCAGCAATTATTGCTTTGTCTTTAAACTATGGAGCCTATTTTGCTGAGATTTTCCGTGCTGGGATTGTAGATATTGATAAAGGACAACATGAAGCAGCAGACGTTCTTGGATTAACACCATTTCGTACTTTTCGTCGGATCATTTTGCCACAAATGGTTAAAAAGGTCTTGCCACCGACTGCAAATGAAGTAATTAATCTTGTGAAAGATACAGCGCTTTTATATGTCTTAGGCATTACCGAGCTATTAACACTTGCAAAAGTAACCAGTAATGCCGATGTTAGTTTACTCCCATATTTTATTGCAGGTGTTCTGTATTTTATATTCATTTCGCTTCTGGCAAAGCTGTTTCAAAAGGCGGAGAAGCATTTCAGTTATTATGAATAGTAGGTGGCCAGTATGTTAATTGTGAAAGATGTTATAAAAAAATTTAAAGATAAAACTGTACTAAAAGGAGTTTCATTTGAAATTAAAGGACAGGAAATTGTTGCAATTCTTGGGCGTTCTGGTGGAGGGAAAACCACATTGCTTCGTTGTATTAACGGATTGGAAACCAATGAACAAGGTACCATTCAAATCGGCTCAGATTTTATGACCAAAGAAGAAAATGGAAAAATGATATATGCAAACAAACAGCAAAAACGTGCATTCCGTAAGCAAATGGGTTTGGTTTTCCAAAACTACAATTTATTTCCACATTTATCCGTATTGGAAAATATTATTGAAGCTCCAGTCTATGCATTCGGTGTATCCAAGGATGTGGCGATTCAAAAAGCAAGAAAACTGTTGGAGATTCTTGATTTGGCAGATAAAGAAAATGAATATCCGTTTCAGCTTTCCGGTGGACAAAAGCAACGTGTAGCCATTGCCCGTGCCTGTGCTTTGGATCCCAAAATTCTTTGCTTAGACGAGCCGACCTCTGCCTTGGATCCAGAGTTAACCGGAACGATTGCGCAAACGATTCGTGTTTTGAGTGAGATGGAGCAATGTGCAGTTGTTTTGGTTACACATGATATTCCGTTTGTAGAGCGAATTGCCGAACGAGTCATTTTTTTGGTTGAGGGGGAAATTGCAGTCGATTGCTCTAAGGATGAATTTTTTCAATCTACAGATAAACGGATTCGCAGTTTTATTTCAACAATGAATATTTCATAAGTGAGTATATTAAAAAATCCGAGCCATTTTTTGCTCGGATTTTTTATACTATCTCAGCATATTTCTATGTGATAATAATTGAGAATTTACATAAATCGTTTCATTTATTGTTGCTCTCTTCTTACATTTTTTCCTTGCAATAAGGAAACAGTATTTATTAAATAATTTTTGATATGAAATAACTAAGCCATTTAAAATGGTTTATCCATTTCTGTACAGTGATTTGTACAGTCCTTTATTGCATGTTATAGATTCATAGAAAATTTTTATTTGACTTGCCAATTTTTGTTCAACCAAAGAGATAAATTATTCTTCTGTATCATTTTCAATACTTTCTTTTATTTTTGGTTAAAAGATATGGATTTAATTATTTCTGTAATCTCTATATTTTCCAATTTTAAAGAAAGGGCGAACTATGTAATGAAAAGACGCTATCCATGTCATGATTTCAAAGATGGACAGCAGATTTTTCATAGTTTGAATCGGATGTTAGATACAATTTAGAACAAATTATTCCACCTTGGCTTCAAATATAAATCCTTCTTCATCCAAATATTGTGCTGCTTTGCCATAGGAGCAGAAGATTCCATTAAGCTGGTTTCCTGCATAGACATGAAACTGTTCATTTTCCTCAACAAGTAATAAAGTTTGTCCATTCTGATTTTTCCACAATTCTTGATAAATTTCGTTTGTTTCATCAATGATTTGTACGCTTTGAATGGATGCCTGAATTAAAGCAATCAGCTCCTTTTCTTGATAATTTCGGATATTGGTATATCCATTTTTTTCCGATTTCATATTGGGAATCCGTTCAGTATACACAAAACCATTCCCATTGGGATGCATATGATAAATAATATTTTGTTTCTTGACTGCACTGTCTAGATATTTATAGTTAAAACGTCCAAGCGATACAGGTGTTTTCATTAGCATTGGAAAATGAGCTTCAATAATTTTGGTTTTTTCCTCAAATGTTAACATAAAGCCTCCTAACAAATTCATTTTTGCTCAGTATAACATAAAAAAACAATAGATTCTACTATACAAAATATTATATTTTATAAGAAAAAATTGAATAACAAAATATATATGCTATGAGTATAAGGAAAGACATTGTTACAGTTACAGCCCTATACTCAGTTTTGTAAAGAGGATAAAGGATTTAAAAAGGACAATACATATTCATTTTTTATTTCAGAAATATTTGACGGAAAAAGAAGATCTTTATGATATCAATCTTTTATACTACAATAATGGATTCTTTGGAAAATACCTTCAATTGAATTGATAAAAATAATGAATTATTAAAAATATATTGATTGAAGTAGAGCTTAAAATTATATTGACCATTTATCTGGATATCGATTTTTTTTCGAAAATGAAGACTGAACCCAATGGCTTTCATTTTAAAGAAAAAACGAACGATGATATAAAATTTCGTATGAGGTTTTACCTCTATTCATCTTTCTTACTTTTATAAACTTTATCATTGAAAAATATTTGTTTACAAGAACAAGGGTTTTTGTTTCCTGTAACTACTAAGAAATTCCTTGCCGTATAGCTTGACAATTATTTAGCTTATTTTATATGTACAGAATGTTTTATGGAAAAATGAATTGCTAGAACATTTGTCAGAATACATGGAAGCATTTGAAGGAAAAATTTTACAGTGACATGAAATAAGATTAGAATAGCGAATAGGGAAGTCAAAATATTTATGCTGTAAGATAAAAATAAATGTCATATCTTTTATTTTTTGAATTCTAAATAATATTTGAAAGAAATGGAGAGAATTAACATGTTGTTTAATGGCAAAAAGCTGAATGAAGCCGCTGCAAACAAATTCTGGGAAGATCGCTCCTATTTATTTGGCGATGGTTTATATGAAGTCATTCGCTTTTATAACCGAAGACCTCGTTATCCAGAGCGTCATATGAAGCGATTGTTTAATGGCATCAAAGAAATGGAGATGAATTGTGAAACTACCAGTGAACAATTTTTGGTTGCAATGCAAAGTTTAATAGACGAAGTTCCATATGCAGATGGCTATATTTATTTGCAAATCAGCCGAGGAAGTGGTCCAAGATGGCATGTATACACAGGACAAAATTATACTTGTCATTGGGTGATGCTTCCGTTTGAAACACCCAAATCGGTTGCCTGTCCGGAAAAAGGCAGCAAACATCTGGTATATGAGGATTTTCGCTGGAAAAAATGTCACATCAAAAGTGTAAGTCTGCAAGCCGCTGTTTGGATAAAAAGTCGTGGAGTACAAAAAGGTTGTGATGAAACCATTCTAGTCCGTGATGGCTATGTCACAGAATGTGCAACATCCAATATGTTTATTGTGAAAAACCAAATCCTATACACACATCCCATAAATCATCTGATTTTAGCTGGTGTAACTCGAAGTTTGGTTTTGGATTATGCAAAACAACTACATTTACAAATTATTGAAATGCCATTTACCTATAAAGACTTATTGCATGCAGATGAGGCTTTTTCAACCAATTCAATTTTCGAAATTGTTCCTTGTACATCAATTTTAGCAGATGCAGATTTTACAGGTATAAAAGATGAAGAAAAAATCATTTCTAATGGAGTTGTTGGACCCATTACGAAAAAAATTCAAGAATGTTTTCGTAAACAATTGATTTACCAATTGTAAAAGAAATAAAGGCAACCCAATTGAGTTCATAAAAAAGTTTTTTTTTGGACTAAAAATAATATTTACCTATTGATTTTATCAGGTTTCTTGCTAGATTGCTCTTTATTTGTTTTTCTAAAAAATAAAAAAGCAGTTGACAGTCTTTTTATTTGCTACTATACTTGAAAACATCAATCAAACATTTCATTGCAATGATAAGGAAAAGTAGAATGCATTGATTTTTATCAGAGAACCTAGGTAGCTGAAAATAGGTAAAATCAAACATTTGAACAATGGCCTTAGAGCACCGAACCCAAAAGCATTTTGCTGAGTAAGTTTTGGCGGGGTTGGACATCCGTTATCCATGTCACAGTATTTGGAAATATCATTTTCATGTACTTGTTGAGGTGTTTTGTGTGAGCAAAATGCGAAAAAAGGTGGTAACACGAGTCGATATACTCGTCCTTTCGTTCAAATTTGAATGGAAGGACGAGTTTTTTATTGCAGAAAATGTTTGAAGAGAGGAAAGGGAGAGTGAAGCAAGTGAAAAAATTCAACAAAAAATTTTTGAGTGTATTTTTCGTAATGATTGCATTATTTGTACTAGGTGCATGTGGAAAAGGAGATGAACAAACACAAAATGAAACAAAAGAGGTCATTTTCGGTGTGGCTCCTGGACCGTATGGGGATATGGTGACAAAGGCCATTAAACCAGGATTGGAAGAAAAAGGTTATCAAGTTTCCGTTCGTGAGTTTACAGATTATATTCAGCCAAATAATGCATTGGCAAACGGGGAAATTCAGGCGAATTTATTTCAGCATACCGATTATTTGGAAACTTTTCGTAATGACCATAATTTAGATATTGAGCCAATTATTGTTGTTCCGACATTAAGTATGGGCATCTACTCCAATAAATATCAATCATTAAGCGAGCTTCCAGATGGTGCAACCGTTGCAATTTCCAATGATCCGTCCAATTTAGCACGTGCCTTACAAACCCTACAGGATGAAGGTTTTATTAAAATTAAAGAAAATTTGGGTGCCACCAAAGCAACAGAAAAAGATATTATAGAAAATCCGAAAAATTTAGAAATTCATAGTTTGGAATCAGCAACACTGCCAAGATCTATTGAAACAGTAGACATTGCACTTGTACCAGGAAACTATGCAATTGCAGCAAATCTAGATATTTCGAGCGCACTTGCTTTTGAAAATCAAACAGAACGCTTAAAAAATGTTATTGCGGTTCGTAAGGAAGATGTAGACAGTCAATTGGGCAAAGATATTATTGAAGTTGTAAAATCTGATGCTTTTCGTGCTGTCATGGAAGATCCAAATGATATCTTTACAGAATTTGGTCGACCAGACTGGTGGTAGCCTGCTGACAAAAATCATTGTATAATGCGTAATTGAGACAAAAGAGGCCAAGACGAAATAGACTGCACAAACATAGGATGATTGTCACGGTCTCTTTTGTATTTTACTGTCACGTGCATACAACATTAGGGAGGAAGTTAAAATGATTGAATTAAAAGATGTTAACGTTGTCTTTCAGGTCGGAGAAAATACCGTTCATGCATGTAAAAATATTCATTTAACAATCAACCGTGGTGAAGTATTCGGAATTGTAGGACTCAGTGGTGCTGGGAAAAGTACACTGGTTCGTGTGATCAATCTTTTACAAAAGCCAACAAGCGGACAAGTATTGATTCACGGGCAAGATATTACAAAATTAAAAGGACGTGCTTTACGTAAAGTACGCCTGGAAATGGGTATGATTTTCCAACATTTTAATTTAATTTCAGGAAAAACCGTGTTTGAAAATATTGAATTTGTATTGAAAGCAAGCGGTGTGCCAAAAGAAAAACGTAAAGAAAGAGTAACTGAGCTTTTGAAACTTGTTGATTTATCAGATAAGGCAAATGTATATCCGGCGAATCTTTCTGGCGGACAAAAGCAAAGAGTCGGAATTGCAAGAGCACTTGCAAACAATCCGGAAATTTTATTATGTGATGAAGCAACAAGTGCGCTAGATTTGGAAAATACAGAAGAAATTTTGAATCTATTGCAACGCATCCGAGAACAGCTCAATATTACAATTGTATTTATTACGCATGAAATGGAGGTTGCCAAGAAACTATTTGATCGTGTTGCAGTGATGAGTCATGGGGAAATTGTTGAAATTAATGATGTATACTCTATTTTCGCCCACCCAGTTCATGAAGTATCCAAGTCATTGATTTCTAAAAACTTAAATATTGAATTGCCAAATGAACTGTTGCATTCTTTTACAGATGGAACATGTATAAAAATTTTTTATAAAGGCGAAAGAAGTATGGATCCGATTATTAGTTCGGTAGCGAAAAAATATGATGTTCATCTGAGTATTTTGCATGGAAAGATTGATTATATCCATAAAAAGCCGCTTGGAATTTTATTGGTTCATCTTTCTGGCTCAGATACAGAAATTCAAAAGGCAAAGCAATATATACAAGAAAACGTCGCAGAAATGGAAATCATCCGTTTGGATGAAAGGAGAGAGCTATTATGATTGATCAAAATACAATAGAAATTTTACAAAGTGAGCTTTTACTTGAGCTTGGTAGAACCTTTATCATGGTTGGGGTGTCAACGCTTTTAGGTGTGATGATTGGTGGGCTTTTAGGTTTACTGTTATATTTAACTTCCAGTGATTTATTTTTTAAAAATAAGTGGCTGAATCGAATTACAGGGGTAATTGTGAATATGATTCGCTCTTTTCCATACATTATTTTATTAATTGTATTGCTGCCATTATCAGCAGTTATTGTGGGAACCAAAATTGGTACAGCGGCTGCAACAGTTCCATTGACAATTGCTGCAATTGCGTTTTTTGCTCGCTTGGCAGAGGGAGCATTTAGCGAAGTTGATCGAGGTGTATTAGAAGCTGCAATTGCCTCCGGAGCACGTTTGTCATTAATTTTTAAGGATGTACTGTTTGTAGAAGCTTTACCCGGACTGATCCGTTCAATCACCATTACCATTATTAGTTTGATTGGATATTCTGCAATGGCCGGTACAGTTGGCGGTGGTGGAATCGGAGATTTTGCCATTCGATACGGTTACCATCGTTATGAGCTTGGTGTAATGTTTGTAACGGTTATTGTCATTATTGTGATTGTTCAATTGATTCAATGGATCGGTGATAAATTGGCTGAACGTGCGATGAAACGGTAAGACAAATAGAAATGGAGGAAGGCACATGCTTTTTGAACAGATAAGAAACTGTGTTTCTGCTAAAACGCAGATCACAACTTTTTATGATGAAAATACACAAAGCAATCATACAGTTGTATTTGTTCAAAACACAAAAGAGGTTCAGCAAGTGATTCAGTTTGCCAACAAAGAGAGAATACCAGTCGTTGCCAGAGGAGCCCAAACTGGTCTAGTTGGAGCAACAAAGCTTTTACAAGAAAGTATTGTATTAGATTTTATGCAGATGAACCGTATTTTGGAATGGGACATAGAAACTTTTACATTAACAGTAGAGCCAGGTGTGCTTTTACAGGATTTACAGCAATATGTAGAAGAAAAAGGTTATATGTACCCACCAGATCCGGGTGATAAAACGGCTTCTATCGGAGGGAATATCAGCACCAATGCTGGCGGAATGCGTGCAGTAAAATATGGTGTGACACGCGATTATGTGATGGGGCTGGAAGTTGTCACAGGCGCAGGAGAAATTTTAACATTGGGCGGAAAATGCCGAAAAAATAGCTCTGGTTTGGATATGAAAAATTTAATCATTGGCTCAGAGGGGACTTTGGCAGTGATTACTCAAGCGGTTTTAAAAATCATTCCCAAACCAATTGCTTCTTTTAGTGTACTTGTTCCATTTCCAGATTTAAAAACCGGAATTTCAACTGTACTAAAAATCATTCAAACAAATGTGAAGCCTACCTCGATTGAATTTATGGAGCGGGATATTATTCAAGAAGCCGAACAATTTTTAGAAACAAAGTTTCCGGTACAAATTGGTGAAGCCTTTATCTTACTAACCTTTGATGGTTCAGAAATATCCGAATTAAAGAGGGAAGCTGCACAGATTGAAATGGTTTGTCATGAACACGGTGCATTGGATTATGTGTATTTAACAGATCCTCAAGTGATTCAAAATGTTTGGACAGTACGTGGCGCATTGGTTACTGCATTAGAAGCTCATTGTGAACTGATTCCGATTGATATTGTTGTTCCGATTCATCAGACCGCCGAATTGATTCAATACACAAAGATTTTAGAGAAAAAATTTGGCGTGCGCATTCGTAGCTTTGGTCATGCAGGAGATGGCAATGTCCATTCCTGTATACTTCGAGATGCTTTGGACGATGAAACTTGGGCAAAAAAAAGCCAGACTGTATTGCAGGCACTGTATGAAAAAAGTCATGCACTGGGTGGATTACCTTCCGGAGAACACGGCATCGGAATCGATAAAAAGCCATATTTTTTAGCGGTAACAGAACCGTTACAGTTGGCCTATATGCAAAAAATTAAGGCTGTGTTTGATCCGAATCAAATTTTAAATCCAGGAAAGGTATATCATCATTTAAACATATAATTTTATTATAAATACCGTTTACTCACCGAAAATCAAAGGTTTACAGACGGTATTTTGTTTATTGACTCTAGAAATTTTATTTTAACCGTTACCTGAAACGATACAAACTGCCATTTCATTTATATTTTCTTTTGACAGTTCAAATTTGAGCTGGTCTTGTTTTGATATCAAAAATAAAGAGGCATATGTGAATGAAAGATAGCGGGACTAAACACTGAACAAGAGACGATCATTCACTAAAAATAATGTTTTTTTCCATGTAAATATGGTATATTTGCATATTGATTACAATATGGATAAAATATTATAGAAAATATGAAAAAAGAGCAATGTATAGCTGTTTAATCATTTTCCTTTGATTTTTACTGGCAATAGAAATGATTTGAAGTATAAGAAAATATATCATAAAGGTGAGAATAAAATCGATGGATTTATATCAAATGATTTTTCAAAGAAAATCTGTACGAAAATATGATTTAGCACCGCTAGAGCCGTCTATACTTAAAGATTTGTGGCAGTATATCGATTCATTAAAGCCGTTGTTTTCAGATATTCAATATCGTATCGGAGCTCCTCAAACACATAAAAGAAATATGATTCCAATGAAAGCGCCACATTATCTTTCGTTTTATTCGGAAGAAAAAGAGGGATGCTTATATCAAACTGGTTATATCATGGAAAAAATTGCTTTATATTTAACATTAAAAGAAATTGGAACATGCTGGCTTGGATTTGCACAACCGGTTGATGACCAAATAGCTGATCCTAAAGGGCAAAGATTTATTATTATGCTGGCTTTAGGAAAGGGGAGGGATTCGATTTATCGGACAAATGTTCAGCAGTTCCAACGAAAGAAAATTGAGGAAATTACGGATGTACCTGAGTTATATAGTTTGCTAGAAGCAGTTCGTTTGGCTCCTTCAGGTTTAAATCGACAACCTTGGTTTTTTTCTGGAACAAAAGAACGGATTCATGTTTATCGAGAAAAATTAGGCTGGTTCAAAAATTCTGTCTATGGAAAAACTGATCAAATTGATTTAGGTATTGCACTTTGTCATTTGGAGATAGCCATCCAAAAAGAAGGAAAGTATTGTATATGGGAGTGGAAAGAGTCAGAAACGATATACAAGGACCGCTATCAGCAAATTTGCACAGTTCACTTATCTGATTCTAATGTGGAAAGTCTAAGCTAGGGAACTGAATTTTATTTGCTAACAAACCAGTGATATTTTTTCTGAATGAAAAATCATAAAATAAATGGCCGTACAAAAATTACATTTTGTATTTGTTGTTCGAATAAATAAGGCGTTTCAAGAATAAATAATCAAATTCGATTGAACTTGAAACGCTTTACTTTTATTTTTCATCTTTTTTAAAGAAAACTTCCTTAATAATATGAAGAATATCAGTCATGATGCTCATATTGGATTGCATACGATCCTTAGCAATCAAAAGGTCAGCCGTTGTATCTGTGACAACATCTGAAATATCTTTAACTGTTTCAGAAACAGAAGCAACATTTTCGGTGATTTTTGTAGAATCTTGAATCATTTGTTCTAGATTTTTTGTATTTTCTTCGATTACTTGCCCGATTTGCTTTGTGATTTTTAACAGATTTCGTAAAACAAAAATGAAATAAATCAATGCAATTCCACCAAGTAAAGCAACAAGGGTATAAATAAATGATAGATTAATAGAAAAGTCAACAGTCATTTTTTTACTTTATTCCACACTTTCTTTGGCTGGCTGCTCTATGGTTTCTGCTGCTGCAGTTTCTTCTTTTGGACAATTTCTTTTGTCAGACAAATATTGTTGGATACGTGACTTGGCTTCAACAATATTTTCTTTACCTTCTAAAGCTTTTGTTTTTACTTGATTTTTCACTTGAACAGCAGTTTCTTTCACTTGTTCCGTTGCTTTTTTGGAAGTTTCAGCAATTCGTTCCCGTGTTTCTTTTCCAGACTTTGGTGCAAACAAAATACCCCCTAAAATTCCCGCAATTGCACCTGTAAATGCACCAACCGCAGTCGCTTTTGCTTTTTTTGTTTTTTCTGCTCGCAATTTTGCCTTTTTCTTTTCTTCTAAAAGTTTCAATAATCCCATATTAACAACTCCTTTTACGTATGTGTTTATTATTGTATCATAAATTCATTGAGAGAAATAAAAACATTTTAAGAAAAAATGATTTGCTTTACTACAATTTTTACAAGAAATTTTGTATGATAGACGTATTACTTTTAAAATGAAAAAGGTTGCCGGCACATGCAATACTTTTTTCATAGATTTGCTTTAAAACACAGACACAAATCTTTTTTTGAAGCAAAAAAATGAAGCATATGGAGGAAACAAACATGCAACAACGTTTTGCAAAAAGAATGCAAGGTGCACAAAAATCATTTATTCGAGAAATTTTAAAGGTATGTGCCGATCCCAAAATTATTTCATTTGCAGGTGGATTGCCACATCCGATTTCCTTTCCAGTTGAAGCAATCCAAGTTTCTACAGAACGTGTGTTACGTGAAGATGGAACAAATGTTTTGCAGTATAGTACAACAGAAGGGTACTTACCCTTACGACAATGGATCGCTGATCGTTATTGTACACGCTGGGATTTGGATGTAACCGCATCTGATATTTTAATTACAACCGGTTCCCAGCAAGCATTGGATTTAATTGCAAAAATCTTTATTGACCCAGATGATGCGATTTTAATGGAATATCCGGGTTATTTGGGTGCAATTCAGTCTTTTGAAATGTATCAACCGGTTCTTTATACGGCTAAACTGCACGATGAAGGATTGGATATAGACCAAGCAGGCAAATTGATTCATGAAAAAAATCCAAAGCTGCTTTATTGTGTGCCAAATTTTCAAAATCCGACTGGCATTACGTATACAGCAGAAAATCGTAAAGCAGTGGCTAAACTGATTCATGGAAGTCAGACCATTTTGGTTGAAGATAATCCATACGGCGAACTGCGTTTTATGGGAGAAGACCAAATGCCTATTTTTAAAGAAGTAGGGGAAAATGGCATTTTACTTGGTTCATTTTCAAAAATTGTTTCACCGGCCATGCGTTTGGGATGGGTTTGTACAAAAAATCAAGAAATTATGGACAAGCTTTGTACGGTTAAACAAGGAGCAGATTTACATACAAATTATTTTACACAACGTGTTTTGGCAGATTATTTACAACATAATCATTTAGACGCACATATTGAAGAAATTAAAAGGTTGTATGGGCATCAACGCCAATGTATGTTCCAAGCAATCCAAAAATATTTTCCAAAATCAGTAAAAGTAACCAAACCCGAAGGAGGCATGTTTATTTGGTGTAGTATGCCTGTGGGATATTCGGCAACCGAATTGTTTCAAAAAACAATTGCAAAAAAGGTTGCATTTGTACCTGGAGATCCGTTTTATGTAAATGAAGCGAATGTGCCTACATTCCGTTTAAATTATACAAACAGCAGCGATAGCGATATCGAAAAAGGTATAGCCATTATTGGAGAAACGTTACATACCTATTTACATAAAAATATATAATAAATTTTACTATACTACTCTTTATAAATTAGGCAAAATATGTTTGATTTATATCAGAGTAGTTTTTTAATATGATTTTATTGTTGTTTTCTAATTAAATCATTTGTATAAGAATGTATATATAAAAATGGAGGCAACAAATATGAAAAAATCAATTTTTGTAGGTATATGTATAAGTCTTGTTATGAGTTTTAGCTGTACAGTTTTTGGTGCGGTAGTATTGGGGTGATATTTCTATAGGTAACTATAAAAATGCACCATATACCCAATCTGATATTACAGTTCCAAGACCGAGTAGCTCTAAATATCCATCTATGCTGTTATATAGCAATACAATTATTACAAGTGGTATAACGGGGCATTGGACAGAAAGTTATATCATATACTTTTTGCAAAAAGTTAGTTACATATGGGGAGTTTGCAGTAGTAGTTTCAAGATTAGGTTTTAAACCGTAGATTTCAATGGTGGAAAAGGTGTATATCGTATGTTTTCTGATTATATGCTTTGGGAAACAAGTGGAAATACAAGAATATCAGAATAATATATGAGGAATTTTTAATTTTAACCAAGAATAAAACTATTTTATGTGTTAATGGTGATAAAAATTGAGATATGGATTATAGGAAAAATAATCTGTATGATATATGTCTTGTTATTATGTTTACTGCTATTGTATTTAGATAACAAGATGTTTTTTTATATATTTTTACAATTAATTAACATCATTTTATAAAATAACTCTATTTGATTTAACAATTATAAAATATAATGAATCCTGTCAAAAGATAGTTAAATAAGGAGAGGAATATAATTAATTATGAAAAAATTATTTAAAACAGTCATTGTTACAGGTCTTTGCTTATCAACACTTGTAGGATGTGGAAGTTCTGAAACAACTGTACCAGCAGATTTAAACTCATTATCAGTTGAAGAAATTATTGAAAAGGCTAAAGAAGATGGTAAAATCGAGTCAGTAGGTATGCCGGATACATGGGCAAATTGGATTGAAACTTGGGAAGAAATAGAAGAAACATATGGTATTACACATCAGGATACTGATATGTCAAGTGCCGAAGAAATAGCATTATTTAAAACAGAAGGTGAAGATGCAACAAAAGATATTGGAGATGTTGGACAAGCTTTTGGTTCTGTTGCAGAAGAAGAAGGAGTTACATTAAAATATAAAACAAGTTATTGGGATTCTATTCCTGATTGGGCAAAAGATGATGATGGTGACTGGATTATTGGTTATTATG
>ERZ1643246.149-NODE-149-length-91675-cov-7.487721_pt1 | contig 91675 bp, 72 predicted proteins | sample MGYA00579265_ERZ1643246 | MGnify/ENA primary metagenome ERZ1643246 (study PRJEB29033, sample SAMEA4952261) | chicken gut metagenome | biome: Broiler Chicken; feature: Gastrointestinal Tract; material: Caecum | place: Ireland | collected 2018 | study: Broiler...
AAAATGAATAAGCCCACCCCTATATATCTGGGGTACAGGCTTATTATACGAGGAGAATGTACCATGTTAAGAGGAAAGACGGTACTTCTGGGAGTCAGCGGCAGTATTGCGGCGTATAAAATCGCAAATCTGGCCAGTGCTCTGATGAAACAGCATGCCACCGTGCATGTGCTGATGACGAAAAATGCGACGAATTTTATCAATCCGATTACCTTTGAATCACTGACAGGCAACAAATGTCTGGTGGACACTTTTGACCGGAATTTTCAGTTTCAGGTGGAACATGTTGCCCTGGCAACTGCGGCGGATGTGGTGATGGTGGCACCTGCCAGTGCCAATGTAATCGGCAAGATCGCCCATGGGATCGCGGATGATATGCTCACCACCACAGTGATGGCCTGCAGATGCCCGAAGATTCTGGCGCCGGCGATGAATACCAATATGTTTGAAAATCCGGTGGTGCAGGATAATCTGAAGATTCTGCAGAAATACGGGTGGGAAATTGTGCAGCCTGCGGTGGGATATCTGGCCTGTGGAGCCACAGGAGCCGGCAAGATGGCAGAGCCGGAGATCCTTCTGGAGTATATTAACCGGGAGATTGCCAGAAAGAAAGATCTGGCGGGGAAGAAGATTCTGGTGACGGCAGGCCCCACGCAGGAATCCATAGATCCGGTACGTTATGTGACCAATCATTCTTCCGGAAAGATGGGATATGCCCTGGCGAAAGTATGTATGCAAAGAGGAGCTCAAGTGACATTGGTGACAGGCCCCACGCAGATTCCAGAGCCCATGTTCGTGGATGTGGTAAAGATCACAACAGCGAGAGAGATGTTCGAGGCGGTCACAGCGAGAGCAGCGGACCAGGATATCATCATCAAGGCGGCGGCGGTGGCTGACTACCGGCCGAAAGAGGTCAAAAATGAGAAGGTGAAGAAATCATCTTCCGAGATCAGCCTTGAGATGGAGAAGACAGATGACATTTTAAAGTTCTTGGGTGAACATAAGAGAGAAGGACAGTTTCTGTGCGGATTTTCCATGGAGACGGAGAATATGGTGGAAAATTCCAGAAAGAAGCTGGAGAAGAAGAACCTGGACCTGGTTGTGGCAAACAACCTGAAAGTGGAAGGGGCAGGTTTTCTGGGAGACACCAATGTGGTGACTCTGATTTCGAAGGATAAGGAAGTTTCACTCCCGAAGATGAGTAAGGAGGAGACAGCCGATCATATCCTCGACGCGATTTTGTATCATAATTAAGGATGGGGTCAGTGTAACTGAATGTGCGCATGACCGGAAATCCTATTGTGATAGAGAGCAGTTTTACAGGCAGAGAGATCTGCCGGCTCATTGTATTGTATCTCATTGGAGAATAATAACAAGGAGGAGAACAAAATGACGAACAATGCAACCTATGGACGGAAAGCTGCGTCCAAAACCAAAGGCATGACTCAGGTGGCACTTTTCGCTGCACTGATTGTACTCATGTCTTTCACACCATTTCTCGGGTATATCCCCCTCGGATTTACACGTGCCACAATCATTCACATACCGGTGATCATCGGTTCACTGCTTCTGGGCCCGAAAAAGGGCGCAGGTCTGGGATTCGTGTTCGGGCTGACAAGTTTTATCAACAACACTATCAATCCCACGGTCACTTCCTTTGTCTTCACACCTTTTTACAGCCTTGGAGAATTCAGCGGAGGGATCGGCAGTCTGATTATCTGTTTTATTCCCAGGATTCTGGTGGGAGTTGTCCCGTTTTATGTTTATCATTGGGTGCGGAAAATACAGAAAAAAAATGAGGTATCCACAGTCGGCCTGATTCTCGCCGGCATCAGCGGAGCGCTGGTGAACACCTTGCTGGTTATGAATCTGATTTTTGTGTTTTTCCGTGACGCTTACGCGGCGGCAAATGGTGTGGCAGCCAATGCGGTCTATGGGTTTATCCTGTCTGTGATCGGAATTAACGGAGTTCCGGAGGCTATTGTGGCAGGAATTCTGACGGTTCTGATCGGGAGAGTTTTACTGAACAAAAATGTGAGAGCAAAATTAGGAGTCTGATATGGTTTTAGTCATTGATGTGGGAAATACCAATATTGTAGTGGGATGTATAGATGACGAGAAGACATATTTTATCGAGAGGCTTTCCACTGTCCGTACCAAGACGGAACTGGAATATGCTATTGACCTGAAAAATGTCTTGGACATCTATAAGATCCACAGAAAAGAAATCGAGGGCGGAATTGTCTGCTCTGTGGTGCCGCAGGTTACGAATATCATCAAGCTGGCAGCGGAAAAGATCTTGAAGAAGAATATCATGGTGGTGGGTCCCGGCGTGAAGACCGGACTGAATATTCTCATGGATAACCCGGCGCAGCTGGGAAGTGATCTTGTGGCCGCGGCGGTGGCAGGAATTGCAGAGTACCCGGTGCCGTTGATTCTCATTGATATGGGGACAGCGACGACGGTCTGTGTGGTAGACGGCAAGAAAAATTATATAGGCGGAATGATTCTTCCGGGAGTGGGAGTCTCTCTGGATGCCCTCACGGCAAGAGCTTCTCAATTGCATGGAATCAGCCTTGAAGCGCCGAAGCATTTGATCGGGAAGAATACCATCGAGTGCATGAAAAGCGGAGTGATCTACAGCAGTGCTGCCGGTCTGGATGGAATTATCACCCGGATCAATGAGGAACTGGGCGAGGAGGCGACTGTGGTTGCCACAGGAGGTCTGGCCAAGAGCATCATCCCCCACTGCCGTCAGAGGATTATACAGGATGATGACCTGCTCTTGAAAGGTCTGAAAATCATTTACGACAAGAACAGAAATTCCTGAGGAGGAAGAATATGCGCTTTTTTCACTTATCAGATCTGCACATCGGGAGGCAGCTTCATTTCTATTCTCTGGCAGAGGATCAGCGCAGGATGCTGGACCAAATTGTCGAAAAAGCCCGGGAGCTTCATCCAGATGCGATTCTGATCAGCGGTGATGTCTATGACAAAGCAGCTCCTTCTGCCCAGGCAGTGGAGATTTTTGATGAATTTTTGTACCGGCTGGCGAAGATCCAGCCGGCAATTTCTATCATGGTGATCGCCGGGAATCACGATTCGGCGCAGAGACTTAGTTATGCCAGCAGAATTCTGGCAGATTCCAAAATTTATATTGCCGGTCACGTGCCGGAGAGAGAGGGAGAGTATATCGAACGGGTTGTGCTGGAAGATGAATGCGGACCGGTTCATTTTTATTTGCTCCCTTTTTTGAAACCTGGATATGTCCGGGGACTTTTTGAGAAGGAGATTCCCTCCACCCAGGAGGCGATCCGTCTGCTCTTGGAGAGGGAGAATATGGAACCGGATGTTCGCAGGGTGATTCTGACCCATCAGTTTTATACTGCCAAGGGGGAAGGTCCTTCCAGGAGTGACTCAGAATCCATCCAGGTGGGAGGACTCCAGAATGTGGATGTGAGTGTTCTGGAAAAGTTTGACTATGCGGCTATGGGGCATATTCACCGTGCGCAGTCCATGGGAGAGGAACGCTTTCGGTACTGCGGGACTATGCTGAAGTATTCCGTCAGCGAACGCAATGACAAAAAGACACTGACCCTGGTAACCTTGGGGGAAAAGGGAGTGCCGCCCCGGATTGAGGAGATTCCTCTGGCTCCATTTCGGGAACTCTGTCAGAAAAGAGGGACACTTCAGGAGATCCTTTCCCAGACCGATGGAGTCAGCGAAGATTATGTGAGTGTGATTTTGACAGATGAGGTGATTCCCTATCAGGCGAGGGAACAGCTGGAGGAGTGCTATCCGAATCTGTTGGAGCTTCGGATTGAGAATTCCAGGACGAAGAAGATGCAGTCCCAGGAAAGAAAAGAGAAAATTGTCACAGATCCGGTCTTACTGTTTCAGGAATTCTTCCGGCAGATGCAGGGGAGAGCCATGGAGGAGGATGAGAGACGGATGATGGAAGAAGTATTCCAGGCAGTGAAGGAGGAACGGGAATGAAGCCAGTTTTACTGACAATGTCTGCTTTTGGTTCCTATGCGGCGAAGACAGAGATTGATTTTCGGAAAATGGATCATGGAATTTTTCTGGTGACCGGGGATACAGGTGCAGGTAAGACAACAATTTTTGATGCGGTCACTTATGCATTGTACGACCGGCCAAGTGGCCAGGTACGGGATGGCAGTATGATGCGCAGCCAGTATGCTGCACTGGATACCCCTACGTATGTGGAACTTGTCTTTTCCTATCGGGGAGAAGAGTACCGGATCCGGAGAAACCCGGAATATGAGCGCCTGAGCCAGAGAAAAGATAAAGATGGAAATTACCGCAAAACAAAAGAAAAATCGCAGGTACAGCTTTTTCTTCCAGACGGCAGTGAATATAAGGGATCCAAGCGGGAGGTTAATGAGAAAATTCAAAGGATCGTAGGACTGGATTTCAAACAGTTTACGCAGATTTCCATGATTGCTCAGGGTGAGTTTCTGAAACTTCTCCATGCCAGGTCAGAGGAGAGAAAGGAAATCTTTTCCAAAATTTTTGACACCCGAATCTATGGGAGAGTCCAGGAGGAATTGAAACAGAGGGAAAAGAATATCTATGTTCAGTTAAAAGATCTGGAACGGATCTGTGAACTGCAGCTGGAGGAGATTGTCTGTGACGGCCAGAGTGAATGGGAAGAAGAACTTCAGAGCATTCGGAAGGGGCTTCGGATCTCAGAGGGGATCGTGTTTCTGGACAGACTTCTTGCAGCGGCAAAGGAACGTGAAAGCCAGAAAAAGAAGATGCTTGCCAAGATGCAAAGACAGTGGGAGCTTTTGTCAGAGGCATCCGGGATTCTGAGACAGGAGGAGAAGACCCAAAGAGAGCTGACAGAAATTTGCGAATGGCTTAAGAGAGAGGAACCTCTGGCTCAGGAGAAATTGCAAAAACTGACAGAGTTTCAGACCCGGTCGGAGCAGGAAGACCAGAGGATGGCAAAAGAACTGCATGCTCTGGAAGAAGATTTAAAAAAATATGAAAAGTTAAGAAGTGTACAGGAGAAGACGAAAAAAGCGTCAGAGGAGAAGGAGATTGCCGGCCGAAAGCTGGATAAGTTCCGGCAGGAGAGAAAAAGTCAGGAAGAAAAGGAGAAGGAACTGCAAAGTAAGCAGGAAGAATTATCCGAGATATCTGTTCGAGCTGTGCAGGCGGCTCAGACCGTACAGGAAAAAGAGGAGCGACAGCAGACTTTCCAAAGGCTGGCGCAGATTTACGAGAAGGCAATGGAGGAACGGAGGCGTCTCGGGGAAGCGGCCAAAAGACTGAAGCAGTTACAGGAAGAGTTTCAGGAGAAAGACCGGCGATACAATATGTACACGGAAGCTTTTCTGCGGGAACAGGCTGGAATTCTGGCTTCCAGACTGGGTGAGGGAGAGGCCTGCCCGGTCTGTGGTTCCAGGCATCATCCCGGGAAAGCCGTTCTGTCCAGCAAGGCGCCGAACCAGAATATGGTGGAGGAATCCAGGAGACAGAGAAATCAGGCGGAAGAAAAGAGAAACCAGTCTATGGAGTCTTACCAGAAATGTCAAAATCACTGTCAGCTTCAGGAAGAACTCTGGAGAGAGAGTCTGTCTGGGCTTCCCCAGGAAGAGAGAGATTATGATTCCTCCGGTGAAAAGCCCCGGGAATGGCTGAAAAGAAAGATGAAGGAGAGTTCTGAGGGAACGAAGAAAGCGAAGGAAGAGGCAGCAAAGTTCCGAAAAATGGAAGAAAATTTAAGAGATATCCGCAGAGAACTGGGCAGGATTCAGGAGCAGAAAGAAAAACAGCAGGGATGGGAAGAACTGCTGGAAAAGAATTACCGGGATCTTGAGAAGGAATCCCTTCTTCTGCAGAAGGAAGAGGGGATGCTCAGAGAGGGTCTGGAACTTTCCTGGGAAGAGGCAAAGGACAAATATGGACGGGTCCAAAAAGAAAGAGAGAAACTTCGTCTGGATCTGGCTGCCCGTCAGAGAGAGCAGGAAGAACGAAGCCGTAAGATTTATGAGAATCGAGGAAAGAAGAAAGCTCTGGAGGAGAATTTCCAGGATAACCGGAGAAAATGGGAAGAGACAGCAGCCCGGTTCGGGCAGATGACGGGAGAGCCTCTTCAAAGGGAGAAGGCAGAGGCAGTCAAGATAGAGGTGGAGAGAGAAAAGGAAAATCTCCAGACGGAATTGATGGAACTTTATCATGAGACGGAGAAAAATGGACGGGTAAGAGAAAAACTGAGAAAGCTGGAAGGGCAGTATGAAAAAGGAAAAAAAGAATATGCACTTGTCAGCAATCTGAGCAAGACTGCAAATGGGGGACTCAGCCAGAGTTCCCGTCTGGATTTTGAGGCTTATGTGCAAAGACAGTATTTCGAACAGATTGTGGAGTATGCCAATCAGCGCCTGATTCAGATGAGCTCCGGGCAGTTTCTTCTTCAGTGCAGACGCCTGGAGGATCTGAAAAATCAGGGAAAGGTGGGGCTGGACTTGGACGTGTACAGTCTGGCCACCGATTCTGTCCGGGATGTGAAGTCTCTGTCCGGAGGGGAGTCTTTTATGGCAGCTCTGTGCATGGCGCTGGGGCTGGCGGATGTGGTCCAGAATACAGCAGGGGCTATCCGCCTGGAGACCATGTTTATCGATGAGGGCTTCGGAGCTTTGGATGATACCTCCAGAGAGCAGGCGGTGAGAATTCTGCAGGAACTGGCAGGCGACCAGAAAATGATCGGAATCATTTCCCATGTGACAGAATTAAAGGAACAGATCAGCCCGAAACTGGTCGTGGAGAAGACACCGAAGGGAAGCAAAGCATACTGGGCGTGATACAGATACATCAGAGGGAAAAGAAAGAGACCATTTCGCAAAATTCAAGGCTTTTGTCCAAGTCTGAATTTTGCTGAGTGGTCTCTTTACATTTTGCTCTTATTTTTTCCTGCTTCCGCGGTATTTTTCTTCGCAGTATTTGCAGCGGTAGACTTCATTTTCTTCATCAGTGAGAATGAAGATCTGATCCAAGCCCTGCTCAACGGAGGTGATACAGCGGGGATTTTTGCACTTGATCACGTTGGTGATCTGTTTGGGGAGACGCAGCTGTCTCTTCTCCACGATTTTCTCATCTTTGATGATGTTGACGGTGATGTTGTGGTCAATAAAGCCCAGAATATCAAGATCCAGTTTATCGATAGGGCACTCTACCTTGATGATGTCTTTCTTGCCCATCTTGTTGCTGCGGGCATTCTTAATGATTGCCACAGTACAGTCCAGTTTGTCCAGTTTCAGATCATGATAGATTGTCATGCTCTTTCCTGCTTTGATGTGGTCCAGAACATATCCCTCTTTTAATGCACCTACATTTAACATACTTTCACCTCCAGTAATGTGAGAATCAAGGCCATACGCACATAGACACCGTACTGTGCCTGTCTGAAGTAAGCGGCACGGGGATCACTGTCCACTTCCACCGCGATTTCATTGACTCTTGGAAGGGGATGCAGAATGTACATATCCGGTTTGGCAAGTTCCAGTTTGGCTTTGTCCAGTATGTAGAAGTCTTTCATACGCACGTAGTCTTCCTCATTGAAGAAACGTTCTTTCTGCACACGGGTCATGTACAGAAGATCCAGTTCCGGAAGTGCATCTTCCAGGCGTTCCACTTCTTTGTAAGGAATCTGCTGCTTGTTGAGAACTCCATCCCGGATATAGCTTGGCAGGCGCAGCTCCTCAGGAGAAATCAGAATGAATTTCACATTTGGATAGCGAACCAGTGCCTGGATCAGAGAGTGAACTGTGCGGCCGAATTTCAGGTCACCGCACAGACCGATGGTGAGGTCGCCCAGACGTCCTTTGAGGGAACGGATGGTGAGAAGGTCAGTCAGTGTCTGGGTAGGGTGCTGATGTCCGCCGTCCCCGGCGTTGATCACAGGAATAGAAGAAGCCATGGATGCCACCAGCGGGGCTCCCTCTTTCGGATGACGGATCGCACAGATATCTGCATAACAGGATGTGACACGAATCGTGTCGGCAACACTTTCACCCTTGGCTGCGGAGCTGGAATCCGCGCTGGAAAAGCCTAATACGCTGCCTCCGAGATTCAGCATGGCAGCCTCGAAGCTGAGGCGGGTGCGGGTGCTGGGCTCATAGAATAAAGTTGCCAGTTTCTTACCCGCACAGGCATGTGCGTATTTCTCAGGGTTTTTTTCAATATCATTTGCCAGGTCAAGGAGCTGGTCCAGTTCCTCGACAGACAAGTCCAATGGACTCATTATATGTCTCATGTACTACCTCCTGATAAATGGTTATGATGTTATAGTTTCTTCCATCATATAATACTTAGAGTCATTTTTCAAGGAGAAAGAAGAAATTCCAAAAGAATCACAGGGAGGATTTTGGGACATTAAAATTTAAAAGCTTTTCGTAGAACAGACCGATCAGGAACCAAAGAGGTGCGTAGTCCAGACGGATCAGACCTTTGTAATGGCAGTGGCATCTGTCGCTGTAATCCCAGGGGCAGGCGTGGAAATGGCGAAGCAGAGAGCCTGATGTGAATTCCACCAGATAAATTCCGGCGGCGTAGATAGTCCCCCTGAGGAAAAAAGGAAGTCTGGCCAGATGGTGGGAGACAGGACCGATCAAAGAGGCCATGCCATAGATGGGAAACATCCAGAGAGAGGAAGTCCCGCTGAGTGTAGGTTCTCCATCGTGGAGGCTGTGAAGACCAGTCCAGAGAATCTCCAAACCCCATCCCACGCTTCCACAGAATAAAAACTGATTTTTCATATATAACCTCCAAAATCATGAGCTGGTAAGAGTAGTATCTCCTGAAATGAAGAAAACATGAGAGAGACCGGAATATATTTAAATTTTACATTTCAAAGCCTATTCTTCCCTTTTCCTGCCTTGAAAAATGGGAATTCATGTAATATACTGAAATGGAATCACTTGAAAGACGGAGGAATATATGAATTACCAGGAGAGTAGGGCCTATATTGAACAGGTCAATTGTTATGGAAGAGTACTGGGTTTGGAAAATATTATAGAATTGATGAGACGGCTGGGAAATCCCCAGGATGATCTGAAATTTATTCATGCGGCTGGAACGAATGGAAAAGGTTCCACGCTGGCTTATATATCCACGGCATTGAAGGAAGCAGGATACAAGGTGGGAAGATATACCTCCCCCGCAATCTATTCATACAGAGAGATTATGGCAGTAAATGGTGAAAACATCAGTCGGGAGGCTTTTGCCAGACATCTCACCAGAGTCGCCGCTGCCGCAGAAGAGATGGCAGGCGAAGGAAGAGCACATCCCACTCCCTTTGAGATAGAGACAGCCGTGGCTTTTTTATATTTTCAGGAAGAAAAATGTGATCTGGTAGTTCTGGAAACCGGTATGGGAGGAGCCACAGACGCCACAAATGTGGTGAAGAATACCTTACTTGCGGTTCTGACCCCGGTGGGAATGGATCACATGGGCTTTCTCGGCGATACACTGGGTGAAATTGCCAGGGTAAAAGCCGGGATAATCAAACCGGGCTGCACGGTGGTAAGCGCAGTACAAAAACCTGAGGCGGCAGGGGTGATCGAAGAAGAATGCGAAAAGCAGAAAGTCGCTCTGGTCTGTCCGGATATGAGTGAAGTAAAAGTACAGGAGAGCTCTTGCCTGGGACAGAGATTTCGTTGGCGGGGGACAGAGTATGAGATATCGCTGGCGGGAGTCTGCCAGATCGAGAATGCGGTTCTGGCCCTGACAGCTCTGGATGAGTTGGCGAAGAGGGGATATCCGGTGGGGACAAAAGCGGCACAGCGGGGACTGAAAAATACCCGTTGGGGCGGCAGGTTCACTGTGATCGATCAAAAACCGCTCTTTGTGGTGGACGGAGCTCACAATCCGGATGCTGCCAGAAGACTGGAAGAATCTGTGCGGCGTTATTTCCAGGGGAAAAATATCTATTTCATTATGGGAATGTACCGGGACAAAGATTATGACCAGGTTCTGCGGATTATGACTCCCTACGCAAAGGAGATTTTCACAGTGTCCACAACGCCCGAGACGAGAACTCTGACTGCCGGGGAACTGGCAGAGGCGGCCGGCAGATATCACTCCTGCGTACATCCGGCAGACAGCCTGGAAGAAGCGGCCCAGAAGGCCTATGAAAAAGCAGGAGATGAGGATGTGATTCTGGCTTTTGGATCACTGTCTTTCCTGGGAGAAATGACAAAGATTGTCAAAAAACACAGAGAACTTATTGAGTGACAATATAAAAACAGAGCGGGGATGAGACCATGACAGGGACAAAAGAATGTATTTTATACCGTGATTTTGAACACGGTGAGATCCTGGAGCTGATGACGGAACTGATGGGAGTCAGCAAAGAGGGCCGGGAAGAATTAAAATTATGCGGTTCAGAATTTTTTCAGTGTGTGAATCAATTGGTGGAGCTGGCAGGCGCTTACGGATTTTCCGGAAATCTGTGGCATAACTATCTGACTTTTCTGCTGGTAAACCACGAGAATGCTTTCAGTACTTCCTGCGAAATTGTGGGAGCTGTGGAAGGAACCATCAATCAGATTGCGCGCCATGATTTTGAAATTTTCAAAGAACTCTATGATTTTGATTTCACAGATTTTGATGAGGCTTTCGGCAATCTGTGGAGTGACCTTATGGTTCACTATGAGAATATCAATGAGAACAGCAAACTGTTCAATAAGAGAATTCGTGACCGGATCTGTGAACTGAGCAGGAAACTTGGCCAGACGAAGGATACGGATGAATTCATGGATGACATGGTGGAGTTTTACCGGGAATTCGGTGTGGGAAAATTGGGACTGCACAAGGCTTTCCGGGTCGGCCATGATGAAAAGGGAAAAGTGGTGATTGAGCCGATCACGAAAATCGCTCATGTCTATCTGGATGATCTGGTGGGATATGAGATTGCGAAGAAAAAACTGATTGATAACACAGAAGCTTTTGTGCAGGGAAGAAAGGCGAACAACTGCCTGCTTTTCGGTGACGCGGGAACGGGTAAATCCTCCAGCATCAAGGGAATTCTGAATCAGTATTATGATCAGGGACTTCGCATTATCGAAGTGTACAAGCATCAGTTCCAGGATCTCAACGAGGTCATCTCTCAGATCAAGAATCGAAATTACAAATTTATCATCTATATGGATGACCTTTCATTTGAAGAATTTGAGATTGAGTATAAATATCTGAAGGCAGTCATTGAGGGCGGCCTGGAGAAAAAACCGGAGAATGTGCTGATCTATGCCACATCCAACCGCCGTCATCTGATTCGGGAAAACTATGGGGACAAACTGGAGCGAATGGATGATAATGATCTTCATTCTTCAGACACTGTCCAGGAAAAGCTTTCTTTGGTCTACCGGTTCGGAGTGACCATTTATTTCGGCGCGCCGGATAAGAAAGAGTTTCAGAATATCGTCAAAGTGCTGGCAAACCGTTATGGAATTACCATGCCTGAAGAGCAGCTTCTTCTGGAGGCAAACCGTTGGGAATTAAATCACGGAGGTCTGACCGGACGGACAGCGCAGCAGTTTATTGACTATCTTCTTGGACAACAAAAGTAAAAGGGAGGAAGAAAGGTATGGCGATTACCACATTTGCGGCTATTGACCTGGGCTCCTATGAGGTAAGCATGAAAGTCTTCGAAATCTCGAAGAAGGCAGGTCTGCGGGAAGTAGACTACATTCGCTACCGTATGGATCTGGGAAAAGATACTTACAGTCAGAGACATCTCGGGGGAGAACGCCTGCAGGAACTGTGTAAGGTCCTGGAGGGATTCCGGGAGATTATGGAAGGATATCGGGTACAGGATTACCGTGTCTGTGCCACCAGTGCCTTCCGGGAGCTGGAGAATCCCAGTATCACCCTGGAACAGATTTACCGCCGCACGGGAATGAAAGTAGAGATTCTGAGCAGCTCGGAACAGCATTTTCTGGGATATAAGTCGATCGCTGCCATTGAGACAGGGTTTAAAAAAATGATTCAAAAAGGAACAGCGATTGTGGACGTGGGCGGCGGAAGTACCCAGATTTCCCTTTTCGACAAGGATACTCTTGTGACAACCCAGAATCTGAGAATCGGAAGTCTGCGTATCCGTGAAAGACTGCGCAACCTGATGAAAGAGACCACGCATTATGATCAGCTGATTGCGGAGTACATTCGAAATGAGCTGATTGTATTTGAAAGATTATACCTGAAAGACCGCAATATCAAAAATGTGATTCTGCTGGGAGATTTCCTTCAGGATATTATTTTCCGTGAGAAACTGACAGACTGGATTATCACAAAAGAAGAATTCAATGAGCGCTATGAGCAGCTTGTCTACAAGACGGCAGATTCGCTGGCCCTGGAGATGGATATTCCGTCAGAGTATGCTTCTTTGGTGGTGCCTATGATGGTTATTTACAAAAATATCATTGATCTGTTCGGGGCAGAGGCAATCTGGGCGCCGGGTGTGAGTCTTGCGGACGGAATTGCCTATGACTATGGTGAGAAACATAAGATATTGAAAACGAATCACAATTTTGAAAACGATATCCTGGTGGCGGCCAGAAACATTGGCAAACGTTTCTCCAGCGGGAAAAATCATATTCAGGGAACCACGAATCTTGCCCTGATGATTTTCGATGGAATGAAAAAGATCCATGGTATGGGGGCAAGAGAACGTCTCCTTCTGCAGATTGCGGTTCTTCTCCATGACTGCGGAAAATATATCAGTATGACGAATGTGGCAGAATGTTCCTATAATATTATCCGGTACACGGAGATCATTGGTCTGTCCCAGCAGGAGCAGAAGATCATTGCCAATGTGGTCCGGTATAATCGGGAAGATTTCGCGGATTTTGAGGAGGTCAGCCGGCAGGAAGGGCTGGACAAAGAAAGTTATCTCCTGATTGCGAAGATGGTGGCAATTCTGAGACTGGCCAATGCCATGGACAGAAGCCATTATCAGAAAGTGGAGGCGCTGCGTGCGGTGATCCGGGATGATGAGCTGCATGTGATTGTGGATTCCAGCAAAGATGTCAGCCTGGAGCTGGGACTTTTGAAAGACAAACTGGATTTCTTTGAGACGATTTTTGGCATTCGCCCGGTAATTAAGCGTAAGAGAAAGAGATAAGGGGGAGGAAGAAATGGACCTTAAAAAGTTTGAAAAACCGGAATACTATGTGAATCGGGAACTGAGCTGGATTAAATTTGACGAGCGTGTTCTCAGTGAGGCGAGAGATAAGACCTTGCCTCTGTTTGAGAGACTGAAATTTCTGAGCATTACTTCTTCGAACCTGGATGAATTTTATATGGTGCGTGTGGCATCTCTGAAAGATCAGGTGCACGCCAAATATGAGAAACCTGACATTGCGGGTCTGACGCCCAAAGAGCAGCTGGCACAGATCAGCAAGAAGACACATGAACTGGTTCAGGTACAGTACAGTACCTACAACCGTTCCGTGCTTCCAGCCCTGGAAAAAGCCGGTCTTCACGTGATTCAGGAACATGAAATGCTCTCAGAGGAACAGAAAAAATATGTGGATGAGTATTTTGAGGAGAACGTGTATCCGGTTCTGACACCTATGGCACTGGATTCTTCACGCCCATTTCCACTGATTCGGAATAAATCTCTGAATATCGGCGCTCTGATTGCCAAAAAAGACAAAAAGGGTGGGAAAGTTCTGGACTTTGCGACTGTTCAGGTTCCCTCCGTGCTGCCTCGGGTCATACAGATTCCGGGAAGCAGTGAGAAGACCAAGGCAATTATCTTCCTGGAAGAAGTGATTGAGAGAAATATTGGAAAGCTTTTCCTGAATAATGATGTGGTCTGTGCCCACCCCTACCGTATTATGAGAAACGCGGATTTGAGCATTGACGAGGATGAGGCAGAGGATCTTCTGGTGGAGATTCAGAAACAGCTGAAGAAACGTCAGTGGGGTGAAGTGATCCGTCTGGAAGTGGAAGAAAAGATGGATCCCAGACTGCTGAAGATTCTGAAGACAGAGTTTGATATCAAAAATGATGACATTTTTATGATCCCCGGCCCGCTGGATTTGACGGTTCTGATGAAGGTGTACGGTCTGGATGGATTTGACGAATATAAAACAGAAGGATATACGCCAGCACCGGTGGCGGCTTTCCGCGGCTATGATAACCTGTTTGACCGGATCCGGGAGGGAGATGTCTTCGTACATCATCCTTACATGAGTTTCGACCCGGTGGTACAGTTTGTACAGCAGGCAGCAAAGGATCCCAACGTGCTTGCCATCAAACAGACGCTTTACCGTGTCAGCGGCCATTCACCGATTGTGGCAGCTCTGGCCCAGGCAGCAGAAAACGGCAAGCAGGTCAGTGTTCTGGTGGAATTAAAAGCCAGATTTGATGAGGAAAATAATATTGTGTGGGCGAAGAAACTTGAGAAAGCAGGCTGCCATGTGATCTATGGTCTGGTCGGCCTGAAAACACACAGTAAAATCACACTCGTTGTACGCCGGGAAGACACAGGTATCCGCCGTTATGTGCATCTTGGAACGGGTAACTACAATGACTCCACGGCGAAGCTTTACACAGACTGTGGTCTGTTCACCTGTGACGCGAGAATCGGGGAGGATGCCACTGCGGTATTTAACATGCTTTCCGGTTATTCTGAGCCGAAGTACTGGAACAAACTGGTTGTAGCTCCGCTGTGGATGAAGGACCGATTCCTGAAGATGATCGAGATGGAGGCCAATCACGCGAAAGAAGGAAGAGAGGCCAGAATCATGGCAAAGATGAACTCTCTTTGCGATCCTAAGATTATGGAAGCTTTGTATTACGCATCCTCCTGTGGTGTGAAGATTGATCTGGTTGTACGTGGAATCTGCTGTCTGAAGGTGGGAATTCCGGGAGTGAGTGAGAACATTACCGTCCGCTCAATTGTGGGCGATTTCCTGGAACACAGCCGAATCTTTTATTTCTACAACAATGGAGGAGAGGAAGTCTTCATGGGAAGTGCGGATTGGATGCCGAGAAATCTGGACCGCCGCGTGGAGATCGTATTTCCGGTGGAAGATGAGAACATTAAGAGACAGGTTATCCATATTCTGGATGTGGAACTGATGGATAACCGAAAAGCACATGTTCTCCAGGCGGACGGTACGTATATCAAACCGGACCGCCGTGGAAAAACCCTGGTGAATTCCCAGATGGAATTCTGCCGTGAAGCACAGGAGCAGGCAAAGGAAAAGACAGCAAAAGAGCAGACAAGACTGTTTATTCCAGCAGAACCTGCAGAAGACCCTGAGGAAGAAGACTGATTTGATGAACGGGAGAGAATATATACAGGTTTTTCATGAATTTTCTCCGGTTTTTGATGAGAAATCCAAAGTTTTGATTCTGGGGACTTTTCCCTCGGTGAAGTCCAGAGAGGGACAGTTTTATTACCATCATCCTCAGAACCGATTCTGGAAGGTGATTGCGGCACTGGTGAAAGAACCAGTGCCGCAGACAGTCTTGGAGAAAAAGGAGATGCTTCTGAGGGGGCATATCGCAATCTGGGATGTGGTTCAAAGCTGCCGGATTAAAGGTTCCAGCGACAGCAGTATCCGGGATGTCGTGCCATCTGATCTGAATCAGATTCTGGATCATGCAGATATCCGAAAGATATTTGCCAACGGGACCACCGCGTTTCGACTGTACCGGAGGTATTGTGAGGAGAAAACAAAGAGGGAGGCAGTGTGTCTGCCCTCCACCAGTCCCGCGAACGCTTCCTGGCGGCTGGAAGCCCTGACAGAACGGTGGTCGGAAGAAATTTCACCTTTTCTATGACATTTTCGTTGAAAAGTTCCATAAAATGGTCTACACTAATCTCAGAGAAGGATTATTGAAGTACATGGACGGAGGAAGGCTATGGCTGAATTATGGGATTTGTATGATAAGTATGGAAATAAAACGGGGAAATTCCACGAACGAGGAAAACCGATACCGCCAGGTTATTTTCATACCATCATACATGTGTGGATCAGAAGTGAGAGCGGAAAATATTTGATGTCACGGAGACACCCTTTGAAATCTTACCCACTGCTGTGGGAGTGCACAGGAGGGTCTGTTCTGGCAGGAGAAGACAGCATAACGGGAGCTATGCGTGAAGTTCAGGAGGAATTGGGGGTTGCTCTGGACAGAAAGAAAGGCAGACTTTTCAAGTCAGAACGGCAGGATGCGCACCAGGTATTTTACAATGTCTATCTGTTTTCGCAGGAAGAGAACATTCCGTTGCGCCTGCAGGCAGAAGAAGTGGTGGACGCGCGCTGGATGGACCCGGAGGAGATCCGGCAGCTGGCGAAAGCAGGCGAGCTGATGCCGATGCTGAACTATTATGAAGACGTGTTTGCTTATGAAAATTGAATAAAGTTTCTAAAAACATTTCCTTGAGATCTGGGAGAGAGAAGTCTTTGCCAGAATCTCAATGGGGATGTTTTTTTGCCGGTGGTAAAATAAAAACACCGCATTACCATCTCAAATGATAACACGATGTTTTAAAACTAGCAGTCTGTAGGGGAGTCGAACCCCTGATTCTGCCGTGAGAGGGCAGCGTCTTAACCACTTGACCAACAGACCAAAGTTTTTTGTGTACCTCATCGGTGCTTGCTTATAATACTACACCTTTTGATAAAATGCAAGCATTTTTTTAAATTTTTTTGATTTTTTTATCGATTCAAACAGAAAATGGACTTTACATTCGAGACATGGTAAAATGTAGGTAAGGTTCAAAACTCTGTTGACAGGAAAAAGAGATTCGATGGCAGTGAGTGCTTCTGGTGCGCTTTCTGCTATTTTTATGGCAAACTGCAGGAAAGGAGATTGACGGATATGGGAAAACTGATTGATTTACATGTTCACTCAGACTGTTCAGATGGGACGTGTTCACCGGAAGAGCTGGTGGAATTGGCAAAGCAGAAAGGACTGTCAGCGTTTGCTCTGACGGATCATGATACAACGGAGGGAGTAGCAAGAGCCCGCCATGCGGCGGAAGGAACGGAAGTCTGTGTGATTCCGGGGATTGAGTTCTCAACTTCTTATGAAAAGAGGGATGTGCATGTTCTGGGGCTTGGAATCGATCCCGAGGACGAATATTTTCAGGAAAATCTGGATCGATTTCGAAATTCCAGAGACCGGCGCAACGAAGAGATGATCCGGAAAATGCAGGAACACGGGATTTCAATTACGCAGGAAGAAGTGGAGAAACTCTTTCCTGACGCAGTGATTACCCGGGCACATTTCGCAAGGTTTCTGGTGGAAAAGAAATTTGTCGGATCCACCAACGAAGCTTTTGATCGTTATCTGGGCGACCGGGCGTGTTGTTTTGTACCCAGAGAAAAAGTAACGCCATTTCAGGCGGTGAGGCTGATAAAAGAAAATGGCGGATACGCAGTCCTGGCTCATCCGCTGATTTACGGCTTTTCCAAGGGAAAATTGGAAGAATTGGTGCGGGAGATGAAAAAGGCCGGGGCAGACGGAATAGAGGCGATTTATTCCCAAAACCGGTGGAATGACGAAGGAGAAATGCGGGCGTTGGCCAAGAGACATGGCTTGAAAATCACGGGTGGATCCGATTTCCATGGCTCCAATAAACCAGGTATCGAGATGGGGACAGGAAAAGGAAATCTACGGATCCCATATGAACTCTGGGAAAATCTGAGAAGATAAAATTTGCATTTTCCAGAGAAATATTGCTATAATATGATGCCAGGATCAGAAATACATAGACCAATGATGTATTTCTGGGATGAAAATATGAGAATCCTGATAGAGAGGAATTCAAATGTTTTCAGGATGCAGAAGTTTGATTGAGAAAGGATTTAGAAATATGGCAAAGAAGAATACTTACGATGCAGCCAGTATTTCGGTTCTGGAAGGACTGGAGGCAGTCCGGAAAAGACCGGGGATGTATATCGGAAGTACGTCTCGAAAAGGATTGAATCATCTGATTTACGAGATTGTAGATAACTCGGTGGATGAACATCTGGCCGGCTATTGTGATCATATCCGTGTTACCTTGGAGCATGACGGCTCCTGCACGGTGGAGGATAACGGAAGGGGAATTCCGGTGGATATGCATGAGAAAGGAGTTTCCGCGGAGCGGCTGGTGTTTACGACTTTGCATGCCGGTGGAAAATTCGATGATTCGGCATATAAGACCAGCGGAGGCCTGCATGGTGTGGGCTCTTCTGTGGTCAATGCGCTCTCCACTTATCTGGACATTAAAATCAGTCGGGATGGATATGTTCACCATGACCGGTATGAGAGAGGAATTCCAGTGATTGAGCTGGAAGAAGGATTGCTGCCGCGCCTGGGCCGGACCAAAGAGACAGGGACCTGTGTGAATTTTGCCCCGGATCCGGAAATTTTTGAGAAGGTTCGTTTTTCAGCGACGGAGGTAAAAAGCCGTCTTCATGAGACCGCCTACCTGAATCCGAATCTGACGATTGATTTTGAAGATCTCAGGGGTGAGGAACCCCAGCGGATCACCTACCATGAACCCGAGGGAATTATAGGCTTTGTCCGGGAGTTGAATCAGAGTAAGGAGACCATTCACGAACCGATCTACCTGCGAGGGGAGTCTGAGGGGATTGCCGTGGAGGCTGCTTTTCAGTATACCAATGAATTTCATGAAAATGTTCTGGGATTTTGCAATAATATTTACAATGCCGAGGGTGGAACTCATCTGACTGGTTTTAAGACTGTCTTTACCAGTGTCATGAATACCTATGCGAGAGAGCTGGGAATTCTGAAAGAAAAGGACAGTAATTTCACCGGGGCGGATATCCGCAATGGGATGACTGCGGTGATCTCCATCAAACACCCGGCTCCACGGTTTGAAGGGCAGACGAAGACAAAGCTGGACAACCAGGATGCAGCCAGGGCGACGTCAAAAGTTCTGGGAGAACAGCTGGTTCTGCACTTTGACCGGAACCTGGAGGAGTTGAAGGCGGTGCTTTCTTGTGCGGAAAAAGCGGCAAAGATCCGAAAGACGGAGGAGAGGGCAAAGACAAACCTTCTGACCAAGCAGAAATATTCCTTTGACTCCAACGGCAAGCTGGCCAACTGTGAGAAAAAGGATCCTTCCCTTTGTGAAATTTTCATTGTGGAGGGAGACTCTGCCGGCGGTTCTGCCAAGACAGCGAGGGATCGGAATTATCAGGCGATTCTTCCCATCCGGGGAAAGATCTTGAATGTGGAGAAAGCCACGATTGACAAGGTTCTGGCCAACGCAGAGATTAAGACAATGATCAATGCCTTCGGATGTGGATTTTCGGAAGGCTATGGAAATGACTTTGATATTTCCAAGCTGCGGTATGACAAGATTATCATCATGGCAGATGCCGATGTGGACGGTGCGCATATCTCCACGCTGCTTCTGACTTTGTTCTACCGTTTTATGCCGGAGCTGATCTACGAGGGACATGTGTATATCGCCATGCCGCCCCTGTACAAGGTGATGCCAAAGAAAGGGGAAGAGCAGTATCTATACGATGACAAAGCTCTGGAAAAATACCGAAAAACGCATAAGAGCGGAACGTTCACACTGCAGCGGTATAAAGGACTGGGAGAGATGGATCCCCAGCAGCTGTGGGAGACAACCTTGAATCCAAAGACACGGACGCTGCGGCGGGTAGAGATTGAGGATGCGCGTCTGGCTTCCAGTGTGACAGAGGTTCTCATGGGCTCAGAGGTTCCGCCCAGAAAAGCGTTTATCTATGAACATGCACAGGATGCCCAGCTGGATATATAGGAGGATGACAGATAGATGAGAGAAGAGATGAGTGATCAGATTATCCGCACGGACTATGCGGAGATCATGCAGAAATCTTATATAGACTATGCCATGAGTGTGATTATCTCCAGGGCCTTGCCGGATGTGCGGGATGGTTTGAAGCCGGTTCAGAGAAGAACTCTGTATGATATGTATGAACTGGGAATCCGTTATGACCGCCCGTACCGGAAATGTGCGAGAATTGTGGGTGACACCATGGGTAAGTATCACCCCCACGGTGACAGCTCCATATACGAAGCTCTGGTGGTGATGGCACAGGATTTCAAAAAGGGACAGACTCTGGTGGACGGACATGGGAATTTTGGTTCCATTGAAGGTGATGGGGCCGCGGCTATGCGTTACACCGAGGCCAGGCTGGAGAAGCTGACCCAGGAGGTCTATCTGGCGGATCTGGATAAAAACGTGGTAGATTTTGTCCCCAATTTTGACGAGACAGAGAAGGAGCCGGAAGTTCTTCCGGTGAAGATCCCCAATCTGCTGATCAACGGCGCGGACGGAATCGCTGTGGGAATGGCGACCAGTATCCCGCCCCATAACCTGGGAGAGGTCATCGACGGAGTGAAGGCCTATATGAAAAATAATGATATCACCACCAAGGGATTGATGCGTTATATTAAGGGACCGGATTTCCCCACCGGAGGCATCGTGGTGAATCAGGATGACCTGCGCAGGATTTACGAGACGGGAAGCGGAAAAATCCGCCTCAGAGGCAAGGTGGAAGTGGAGCAGGCCAAAGGAGGACGCCTGCGTCTGGTGATTACAGAGATTCCCTACACCATGATCGGCGCGAACATTGGAAAATTTTTAAATGATGTGGCTGCTCTGGTTGAGAGTAAGAAGACCACGGATATTCTGGATATTTCCAATCAGTCTTCCAAGGAGGGAATCCGGATTGTGCTGGAACTGCGCAAGGATACAGACGTGGACAATCTGGTAAATATGCTGTACAAGAAGACGCGTCTGGAGGACACGTTCGGAGTCAACATGCTGGCGGTGGCAGATGGAAGACCGGAGACGCTGAGCCTGAAACAGATCATTGAACACCATGTGGAATTTCAGTTTGAGATCGCGGATCGAAAATACCGGACCCTTCTTGGCAAAGAACTGGAGAAGAAAGAGGTGCAGGAAGGCCTGATGAAGGCTGTGGATGTGATCGACCTGATTATTGAGATTCTGCGGGGCAGCAAGAATCAGCAGCAGGTAAAAGAGTGTCTGGTGCGGGGGGTAACCCAGGGAATCCGGTTTAAGACAAAGACCAGTGAGAGACAGGCAGCGAAACTTCATTTCACAGAACGCCAGGCTGCGGCCATACTGGAGATGCGTCTCTACCGGCTGATTGGTCTGGAGATGGAAGCCTTGCTTGAAGAACATGAGAAGACGCTGGCCAACATTGCGCATTATGAAGATCTTTTGAATCATTATGACTCTATGGCGAACGCGATTATGAGCGAACTGGATGCGGTGAAGAAAGAATTCGGAAGGAAACGCCGCACAGCCTTGGAGAATGCTGAGGAGGCAGTCTACGAGGAGAAAAAGGTTGAGCAGATGCAGGTATGGTTCCTCATGGATCGTTTCGGATATGTGAAGACCATTGACAAGGCTACGTATGAGCGAAATAAAGAGAATGTTGTGGGAGAGAACAAATACGTCTTTTCCTGTATGAATACAGATAAGATCTGTGTCTTTACCGATGCAGGCAAGATGCATTCCATCAAGGTTCTGGATATTCCCCTGATGAAATTCCGGGATAAGGGAATTCCTGTGGACAACCTGAGTAATTATAACAGCCAGGAAGAACAGGTTCTCTATGTGGCTGGAATGGAAGAACTGAAAAAGACTTCTCTTTTGTTTGTCACAGAAAAAGCGATGCTCAAGCAGGTTCAGGGGGAAGAATTTGATGTCTCCAAGAGAACGATTATGGCGACAAAATTATCGCCGGATGACAGGCTGATCTTTGTGGGGATGGCAGATACCATGGAATATGTGGTTCTGCAAAGCCGGGAAGGATATTTCCTGCGTTTTCTGAAACAGGAGATACCGGAGAAGAAGAAAGGAGCCATCGGTGTGAGGGGTATGCGTCTGGGGGAAGGGGATTGTCTGGAACATGCCTATCTGCTGGAAGGACATACCGATTACACCGTAGAGTATAAGGAGAAGAAGGTATCTCTCAATCGTCTCAGACTGGCGAAGAGGGATACGAAAGGGACAAAAACCCGTCTGTAAACCTGGAAAAGGAAGAACTTGAAAAATTTCAGGAAAACGGATCTAGGAGATCTTGGAAAATTGTGTCTTGATTTTCCGGATTAATAGTGCTACAATAAAACAGATCTAATGATACCGTCAACATGGAGTGGGCCGCAAGGTCCACTCTTTTGTTTAGAAAATTCCGATTACGGGGGATAGGTGGTGAGAAATTGTCTCGAAGAGAAACATATGAGCAGAGAGCGGAAGAGTTGCTGCTTCCTCTTGTGGAGGCACAGAACTTTGAACTGGTTGATGTGGAGTATGTCAAAGAGGCAGGCAGCTGGTACCTGCGGGCCTATATTGACAAGGAAGGCGGAATCACTGTGGATGACTGTGAGGTGATCAGCAGAGCCTTCAGTGACAAGCTGGATGAAGAGGATTTTATTGAAGACAGTTATATCCTGGAAGTGAGTTCACCGGGTCTTGGACGTCCGCTGAAAAAAGAAAAAGATTTTGTCAGAAGTATGGGAAAGGAATTGGAAATCAGAACTTACCGCCCCATTGACCGACAAAAAGAGTTTTATGGCATTTTGACTGCATATGATAATAATAGTGTGACTATCGAAGAACAAGATAAAACCAGGCGGACTTTTGATAAAAAAGAGATTGCGCTGATTCGTCTGGCAATTGATTTTTAATTTTAGGAGGAAAAAGGAAAAATGAACACAGAGTTATTGGGAGCATTGGAATTATTGGAAAAAGAAAAGAACATCAGCAAAGAGACGCTGCTGGATGCCATAGAACAATCCCTGATTCAAGCCTGTAAAAATCACTTTGGAAAGGCGGATAATATAAAAGTCAGCATTGATCCTCAGACCTGTGATTTTCATGTATATGCAGAACGCACAGTAGTGGAGCAAGTGGAGGATCCGGCGCTTCAGATCTCTCTGGAGAAAGCCCTTCAAATCAGTGGAAGAGCCCAGATCGGAGATATCCTTCAGGTTCCGGTGAATTCCAAGGAATTCGGAAGAATTGCCACACAGAATGCCAAAAACGTGATTCTTCAGAAAATCCGCGAGGAAGAGCGCAAAGTAATCTACAATGAATATTACGGAAAAGAAAAAGATGTAGTCACTGGAATTGTACAGAGAAATCTGGGCAGAAATGTGAGCATCAATCTGGGAAAAGCCGATGCGATTCTGAATGAGAATGAGCAGGTGAAGACAGAACATTTCCGCCCGACAGAGAGAATCAAAGTCTACATCCTGGAAGTTAAGGACACACCGAAGGGGCCGAGAATTCTGGTGTCCAGAACTCATCCGGAGCTGGTGAAGCGCCTGTTTGAGTCTGAGGTGGCCGAGGTTCGAGACGGCACAGTGGAGATTAAGAGCATTGCCCGTGAGGCGGGATCCAGAACGAAGATTGCGGTCTGGTCCAATGATCCGGACGTGGATCCGGTGGGAGCCTGCGTGGGAATGAATGGAGCCAGGGTGAACGCCATCGTCAATGAACTGCGGGGAGAGAAGATTGATATCATTAACTGGAGTGACAACCCGGCAATCCTGATTGAGAATGCGTTAAGTCCTGCCAAGGTGATTGCGGTTATGGCAGACCCGGATGAGAAGACTGCTCTGGTGGTTGTGCCAGATTATCAGTTGTCTCTGGCAATCGGCAAGGAGGGCCAGAATGCTCGTCTGGCAGCCCGCCTGACTGGATTCAAGATTGATATCAAGAGTGAGACACAGGCCCGCGAAGCCGGTGATTTCTATGACTACGAGGATGAGGATGACCTGGATGAAATCGAGTACGAAGAGTATGAGGATACCAGTATGGATGAGGTCACACCGTCCGATGAGAGCACAGCGGCCGGCCAGGCAGATGAGGATGTTGCGGAAAATGAAGACGAGGAATAAAGTTCCCATGAGGCAGTGTACCGGCTGCCGGGAAATGAAAAATAAAAAAGAGATGATGCGGGTTTTGAGAACCGGAGACGGGGAGATCGTACTGGATGTGACCGGCAGGAAGAATGGCAGAGGCGCTTATCTTTGCTACGATCTGGAATGTCTCAAAAAAGCGCGGAAGAACAAAGGGCTTGAGAGATCCCTGAAGATGGAGATTCCGGAAGAGGTTTATGAGAAACTCGCCAGGGAGTTCGAGGAGATTGAACAGACAAAATAAAATGATGTCTCTGATTGGCCTTGCCACCAAAGCAGGCAAGACGGCAAGCGGCGAATTTTCCACAGAGAAGTCTGTGAAAAGCGGCCAGGCAAAACTGGTTGTCATCGCTTCTGATGCCTCAGATAATACGAAGAAGAAATTTTCCAACATGTGTACGTACTATCAGGTACCGTTTCTGATTGCCGGTGATAAGGTCAGTCTGGGACATTGTATGGGAAAAGAATATCGTGCCAGCTTGGCAGTATCAGATGAAAATTTTGCGAATGCGATTTTGAAAGCCACAAAAGACAGCCCGAATTGACAGAAGGGAGTTGAGGCCAACATGGCAAAGATAAGAGTCCATGAGATGGCGAGGGAACTTGGAATGACAAACCGGGAGGTTATGGACACTCTGAAATCCCTGGGCATCGATGTGAAAAGCCATATGAGCAGTGTGGAAGATACGCTGGCAAAAAGAGTCAGAGAAAAATATGAGATCATAAGAAAGGAACAAAAAGTGGAAGCACCAAATAACGAGAAGAATGTAAATAAACAGGAGGAGACTCCGAAGAAAAAGAAAAATATTATTCGCGTTTATCACGCGCAGAACGCCAGTGACGGCGGCAAGAGAAAACAAGGGGAGCGCAGAAGAGGAGACAGAAGGCCGGGACAGGGAAGAAATCAGAATTCCAACCGCCCGTCATCCCAGGCACCCCGGAATCAGGAGGAGAGAGCTTCTGAGAATCAGGAAATGAACGCAAAAGGGAATACCGGAGCAGGTCAGCAGAACGGCGGAGCTCCAAGAAACAATAACCGCTCCTATCAGGATCGCCAGGGAGGCCGCGGTGATGGCCAGGACCGTCAGGAGAGACGGACAGACAATCGTGACGGACAGGGAAGATCCCAGGGACGCGGCGGACGTTCTTATCAGGATCGTCAGGGAGGCCGCGGCGATGGCCGTGACAACCGTGAGAATCAAGGAAGATCCCAGGGACGTGGCGGACGTCAGTCCAGGCAGCAGGATTCCGATGCTGTTTTCGTGGCAGAGATGACCAAACCTTCCAAAGAAGGAAAACGGGAGCGGGATAACAAGAGGGACAACAAAAAGAAAGATTATGAGAAGAGCAGCCGCAGACCAAACCAGGGAGGAAAGAGACCGAATATGCGTCTTCCGAAAGCTCTTCAGAAGCCAACTCCTCAGCAGAAGCAGGAGGAGAAGAAACCGGAAGTCAAAGAGATCACGCTTCCGGAGAAGCTTACAATCCGTGAGCTGGCTGAGAAGATGAAAATGCAGCCGTCCGTGATTGTGAAGAAGCTCTTCATGGAAGGAATCATGGTGACTGTAAACCATGAGATTGATTTTGAGAAGGCACAGGAGATTGCCCTGGATTATGATATTATCGCAGAGCAGGAAGAAAAAGTGGATGTGATCGGTGAACTTCTGAAAGAGGAAGAAGAGGATGAATCTCTTCTGCAGCCGCGCCCGCCGGTAGTCTGTGTCATGGGACACGTAGACCATGGAAAGACTTCTCTGCTGGATGCAATCCGGAATACACATGTGACAGACAAGGAAGCAGGAGGAATCACCCAGCACATCGGTGCTTATGTGGTTCAGATTAACGGACAGAAGATCACCTTCCTGGATACACCGGGACACGAGGCATTTACAGCTATGCGTATGAGAGGTGCCAATGCCACAGACATCGCCATTCTGGTTGTGGCTGCGGACGATGGTGTGATGCCGCAGACTGTGGAGGCAATCAGCCATGCAAAAGCTGCCGGTATTGAGATTATCGTGGCAATCAACAAGATTGACAAGCCAAGTGCCAACGTAGAACGTGTGAAACAAGAATTGTCAGAGTATGAGCTGATTCCGGAGGACTGGGGCGGAAGCACCATCTTCGTGCCGGTTTCCGCTCACACGGGAGAAGGAATCGATAATCTTCTGGAGATGATTCTTCTGACCGCGGAAGTGTGTGAGCTGAAAGCAAATCCGAACCGTGCCGCCAGAGGTATGGTCATCGAGGCAGAGCTGGACAAAGGAAAAGGACCGGTGGCTACCATCCTGGTTCAGAAAGGTACCCTTCATGTGGGTGATTTCATCGCCGCAGGTGCATCTTCCGGTAAAGTCCGCGCGATGATGGATGACAAAGGACGCCGGGTAAAAGAGGCCGGACCGTCTACTCCAGTGGAAATCCTGGGTCTTTCCGATGTTCCCAATGCCGGAGAAATACTGGTATCCTTCGACAGTGACAAAGAAGCAAAACATTTTGCAAGTACCTTTGTCTCTGAGAACAAAAACCGTCTTCTGGAAGATACGAAGGCAAAATTATCTCTGGATGATCTGTTCAGCCAGATTCAGGCAGGCAATCTGAAAGAGCTGCCGATCATCGTCAAGGCCGATGTACAGGGATCTGTGGAAGCAGTAAAACAGAGTCTGACAAAACTTTCCAATGACGAAGTTGTGGTGAAAGTGATCCATGGCGGCGTGGGTGCCATCAATGAGTCTGATGTGACGCTGGCGGCAACTTCCAACGCGATTGTTATCGGATTTAATGTGCGTCCGGATGCTATGGCAAAACAGCTGGCAGAGCAGGAAGGCGTGGATCTGCGTCTCTATCGCGTCATCTATCAGGCGATTGAGGATGTGGAAGCAGCGATGAAGGGAATGCTGGATCCGATTTACGAAGAGAAGGTGATTGGCCATGCGGAGGTACGTCAGCTGTTTAAGGCTTCCGGTGTGGGTACAATCGCGGGAAGCTATGTGCTGGATGGTGTATTCCAGAGAGCATGCAAGATCCGCATCAGCAGAGAAGGAGAGCAGATCTATGAAGGTGCTCTTGCCTCTCTGAAGCGATTCAAAGATGACGTGAAGGAAGTAAAAGCCGGATATGAATGTGGCCTGGTATTCGAAGACTTCAATGATATCAAAGAAGAAGACCAGGTAGAAGCTTATATTATGGTAGAAGTACCGAGATAGGGGATTTGTAAATCATGAGAAAAAACAGCATTAAAAATACCCGTGTCAATACTGAGGTGCTCAGAGAATTGAGTAATATTATTCGAAACGATATAAAAGACCCCAGAATCCACGCCATGACTTCGGTCACGGCGGTGGAGGTGGCTCCGGATCTGAAAACCTGTAAAGCGTATATCAGCGTGCTGGGAAATGAAAAAGCTCAGGAAGATACTATGGCAGGGCTGAAAAGCGCGGAGAGTTATGTGCGCCGCCAGCTCGCCAGAAATCTAAACCTTCGCAACACGCCTGAGATCCGCTTTATCCTGGATCAGTCAATCGAGTACGGAGTTCACATGTCAAAACTGATTGACGAAGTTTCCCATAAAGATACATCTGATCATGGGAATACAGATGAAGGCGATGTGGAAGAATAAGAGGGAATTCGATGAATAAAATTGCAGATATCTTAGAAAATGTAAAAACATTGGGGATTGCCGGCCATATCCGTCCGGATGGAGACTGTGTCGGAAGCTGTATGGCTCTGTATCTGTATGTGAAAGAGTGGTATCCCCAGATTGAAGTGGATGTCTATTTGGATCATCCAAGGGAGGTGTTCTCCTATCTGTCCTGTATGGATGAAGTGAAGATGGAAAGTTCCGGTGCAAAAGAGTATGATCTGTTTATCACGCTGGATGTGAGCAGTATTGACAGACTGGCTCTGGCCTTGGAAAGCTTTCAGAAGGCGAAGAGAACGGTATGCATCGATCATCATGTGAGCAATCAAGGATTTGCGCATGTGAATATCGTAGAGGGCGATATCAGTTCGGCCAGTGAGGTTCTGTATACACTCCTGGATAAAGAGAAAGTGACACGCCCGGTGGCGGAAGCAATTTTTACTGGAATCATCCATGATACGGGTGTTTTTCAGTACTCCAGCACATCTCCTCAGACAATGCGGATAGCGGCAAATTTGATGGAGACGGGACTGGACTTTGGAAAAATTATTGAGAGCTCATTTTATGAGAAGACTTATATTCAGAACCAGGTGATGGGGCGTGTGCTGGCCGAGAGCATTCTGATTCTGGACGGCAGATTCATCATTGGTTATCTGAAACACAAACAGATGAATTTCTATGGCATATCCGCCAAGGATCTGGACGGAATTGTCAGCCAGCTGCGTCTGACCAAAGGGGTTGAAGTAGCCATGTTTCTCTATGAGTACAGTACACAGAGTTTCAAAGTCAGCCTGCGCTCAAACGGCAAGGTAGATGTGAGCGAGATTGCAGTCTATTTCGGCGGCGGCGGACATGTCCGTGCGGCAGGATTTGAGATGCAGGGGACGCTTTACGATGTGATCAACAATGTCAGCAGTCACGTGGAAAAGCAGTTGCTTGGAGAGTAAGGCATGGATGGGATTATCAATATTTATAAGGAAAAAGGCTTTACTTCCCACGATGTGGTGGCAAAGCTGAGGGGAATCCTCAGACAGAAAAAAATAGGTCACACCGGGACACTGGACCCAGATGCAGTGGGAGTTCTTCCTGTGTGTCTGGGACGTGCGACAAAGGTGTGTGAATTTCTCACTGATCAGACGAAGACTTACCGTGCAGTGCTGCATCTTGGTGTGGTGACAGATACCCAGGATGCCTCCGGCAAAATTCTCCAGGAAAATCCGGTTACTGTCACGGAGCAGGAAGTGGTTCAGACTGTGCCTGAGTTTGAAGGGGAACAGCTTCAGATTCCTCCCATGTACTCCGCACTGAAGGTGGGCGGGAAGAAGCTGTATGAACTTGCCCGGGAAGGACGGGAAGTGGAGCGCAAACCAAGAGAGATCTATATTCATGAGATACGGATTGAGAAGATGGAACTTCCATATATTACTATGGAAGTAACTTGTTCCAAAGGAACCTATATCCGGACTCTGTGCCATGATCTGGGCGCACGTCTCGGATGCGGAGGATGCATGGAGTCTCTGGAACGGATTCGGGTGGGCGATTTCTACGTGGAAGACAGTCTGACCCTTTCGGAGGTGGAGAATCTGGCAAGAGAAAACTGTATGGAGGAAGTTCTCCTGCCAGTGGAAGAAGTTTTCTCTGAGTATGACAGAATTTGCTGTCCGCCTTCCCTCGACAAACGCTTGTATAATGGAAATCCGTTTTCCTTTCAGGAGCTGGAAGGACCGGCGGAGGGAATCTTCCGTCTGTGTGACAGCCATGGGACTTTCATCGGTATCTACCAGAAAGATGAGAAGAGAAGGGCCTATTTCCCGGCAAAAATGTTTTACCCTTGAAGATGACAGGAGAGACTTATGGACTATCAGAATAAAATAGAAGGAATCGGCAAAATTTTTGCGAGTGCAGTCACACTGGGGAAATTTGACGGTCTGCATCTGGGACATCAGAGGCTGATCCAGCGGATTCTGGAGCAGAAGAAAAGGGGCCTTAAAGCTGTGGTGTTTGCCTTCGATCAGGGAAGCCGTACAATTTTGACCCGTGAGGAGAGAATACAAAAACTGGAGAAAATGGGTGTGGATCTGTTTCTGGAATGCCCTCTGGATCAGAAAATGCGCCATATGAAACCGGAAGAATTTGTGAAAAAGATTCTTGTGGATCAGCTCCATGTATCTTATCTGGCAGTGGGAAGGGATTTTCATTTCGGCTATGAGAGAAAAGGAAATCCTCAGCTTCTGTCAAAGATGGGAGAACAGTATGGTTTCACCGTGGAGATTGTCCCGGATGAGATGGACGGCAGGCGGAAAATCAGCAGTACCTATGTGAGAGAACAGCTCAACGAGGGAAATATGGAAAAGGTTGCGCAGCTTTTAGGCGGGTATTTCAGCACCACAGGGGAAGTGCTTCATGGACGGGGACTGGGACACCGCAAACTGATGCCCACAACGAATCTGATTCCGCCTAAGGAGAAGCTGATGCCGCCCAATGGAGTCTATATCACATATTCAAGGTTTGGGGATCAGAGTTTTCATGGCATCACCAATGTGGGGTACAAGCCTACAGTGGGCGGGGAGGAATTTCTGGGAGTGGAGACCTATCTGTTTCAGTGCAGCCAGAATCTCTACGGCCAGAAATCCGTCGTCTCTTTTCTGAAATTTTTAAGACCGGAGAGAAAATTTGAATCTCTGGAAAAGCTGAAAAACCAGCTTATGCAGGACATTCAGAAAGCACAGAAATTTTTTGATGAACATTCAGGCTCATGGGCAGTAAACACTTTTGAGGAAAATATCTGACAGGCGAAAAAAAGGTTTACATATTTTATGAGCTATGGTATACTCGGATAGTACGAGTTCAGCCCGCATTCAGAGATCGGACACTCCGACCATCTCCTAATGTGAGGCGATTAAAAAGAGATAAGGAGGAAATCAAGATGATTTCAAAAGAAAAGAAAGCAGCAATCATGAAAGAATATGCAAGAAAAGAGGGTGACACAGGATCACCGGAAGTTCAGGTTGCTATTCTCACCGCAAGAATTCAGGAACTCACAGAGCATTTGAAAGAGCATCACAAAGATCACCATTCCAGAAGAGGTCTTCTGAAAATGGTTGGTCAGAGACGTGGACTGCTGGCTTACCTGAAGAAAACGGATATTGAGAGATATCGTAGCTTAATCGAGAGATTAGGACTGAGAAAATAAGAATTAGGTATGGCAGGGGGCGGATTCTTTTTATCCGCCCCTTTAGCACAAAAGACAGAAGTAATATCCGAGACTACTGAAAAGGTCACAGAAAGGAATTTGTGTGGATTTTTCAGTTGTTTCGGGCTTCTGTCGCTTGAATATGAAAAAGGAGAAAAAGTATGTACAAAAGTTATACGATGGAATTAGGAGGCAGAACCCTGAGAGTTGACATTGGCAGAGTGGCAAAACAGGCCAACGGCGCCGCATTGGTTTTCTATGGAGATACTACGGTTCTGTCTACAGCGACTGCATCTGATAAACCGAGAGAGGGAATTGATTTCTTCCCCCTCAGTGTGGAGTACGAAGAGAAAATGTACGCAGTAGGAAAAATCCCTGGTGGTTTTAACAAGAGAGAAGGAAAGGCAAGCGAGCATGCGATTCTGACTTCCCGTGTGATTGACCGTCCTATGCGTCCTCTCTTCCCTAAGGATTACCGCAATGACGTGACTTTGAGCAATATGGTAATGTCTGTGGATCCGGAGTGCAACCCGGAGGTGGCAGCTATGCTGGGTTCCTCTATCAGTACCTGTATCTCAGATATTCCTTTTGACGGACCCTGTGCGGCAACCCAGATTGGTATGCTGGACGGAGAGTTTATCATCAATCCCGGTCTGGGACAGAAGAAAATTTCTGATCTGCAGCTGACTGTTGCGTCCACCAGAGAGAAAGTAATCATGATTGAAGCCGGAGCCAATGAGATTCCGGAGGATAAGATGATCGAGGCAATCTATCTGGCACACGATGTGAACCAGGAGATTATCAAATTCATCGATAAGATTGTGGAAGAGTGCGGAAAGGAGAAACACAGCTACGAGAGCTGTGCGGTTCCGGAAGAACTGTTTGCGGCGATCAAGGAGATCGTTCCGCCGGAAGAGATGGAAAAAGCGGTCTTTGCCGATGAGAAACAGGTGAGAGATGAGAATATTCGCCAGATCACAGAGATGCTGGAGGAGAAATTCGCAGATAATGAAGAATGGCTGGAAGTACTGGGAGAGGCAATTTATCAGTATCAGAAGAAGACTGTCCGCAAGATGATCTTAAAAGATCACAAACGTCCGGATGGAAGAGCAATCAATCAGATCCGTCCTCTGGCAGCAGAGATTGATCTGATTCCGAGGGTGCATGGTTCTGCGATGTTCACCAGAGGACAGACACAGATCTGTACAGTCACCACTTTGGCACCTCTGTCAGAGGCGCAGAGACTGGACGGTCTGGATGAGTTTGAGACCTCAAAACGTTATATGCATCACTATAATTTCCCGTCTTATTCAGTGGGAGAGACCAAGCCGTCCCGCGGACCGGGACGCCGTGAGATCGGTCATGGTGCCCTGGCAGAGAGAGCACTGGTTCCGGTTCTTCCGACAGAGGAGGAATTCCCCTATGCAATCCGTACAGTGTCTGAGACTTTTGAATCCAACGGATCTACTTCCCAGGCAAGTATCTGTGCATCCACCATGTCTTTGATGGCAGCCGGTGTGCCGATTAAAAAGCCGGTGGCAGGAATTTCTGCCGGACTGGTGACAGGGGAGACCGATGATGATTATATCGTGCTGACCGATATTCAGGGACTGGAAGATTTCTTCGGTGATATGGACTTCAAGGTTGCAGGTACCCATGACGGAATCACTGCGATCCAGATGGATATCAAGATTCATGGTCTGACCAGACCGATCGTGGAGGAGGCTATCCGCCGCACCAAAGAGGCGAGGGAATACATTCTGACAGAAGTTATGGAGAAATGTATCGATAAACCGAGAGATCAGGTAGCGCCTCTGGCTCCGAAGATTATTCAGCTGCAGATCGATCCCCAGAAGATTGGTGACGTGGTTGGACAGAGAGGAAAGACGATCAACACCATCATTGATGAGACCGGTGTGAAGATTGATATCACAGACGATGGTTCTGTGTCCATCTGCGGTGTAGACCAGAAAGATATGGAAGAGGCTGCACGTCTGATCAGAGTGATTACCACAGACTTCGAGGAAGGACAGATTTTTACAGGTAAAGTCGTGAGTATCAAGGAGTTCGGCGCTTTTGTGGAGTTTGCGCCTGGAAAAGAGGGAATGGTTCACATTTCCAAGATCTGCAAGGAGAGAATCAAACGGGTTGAGGATGTTCTTACCCTGGGAGACAAGGTGAAAGTGATCTGCCTTGGCAAAGACAAGATGGGAAGATTCAGCTTCAGCATCAAGGATGTTCCGGCAGAAGAAAAATAAAAACGGCAGGGGGATGTTTCCGGAGAAATACTCGGGGACACCCCCTTTTTTAAGGAGACGGACAGATGCGTTATCATAATATTACAAAGGATGATATGTTAAACGGGGACGGTCTGAGGGTGGTTCTTTGGGTGGCCGGCTGCAGTCATGGATGCCCGGAATGCCAGAATCCCATCACCTGGGATCCGAGAGGCGGCCTGGAATTCACGGAAGTTGAGAAAAATGAGATTTTTCAGGAACTGGAAAAGTCTTATATCTCGGGTATTACATTCAGCGGCGGTGATCCTCTTCATCCGGCCAATGTGGATGAGGTGACGGCTCTGGCCAGAGAGATCCGGTGCAGATATCCGGATAAGACGATCTGGCTGTATACGGGCTATACCTGGGATGAGATCGAGAGCTGGGAGATTGTCAAGTATCTGGATGTGGTTATAGATGGAAAATTTGTCTCGGCTTTGCAGGACGTGACGCTTCCATGGAGGGGAAGCAGCAATCAGAAGGTGATCGATGTTCCCTCCACTCTGCGCGCGGGGAAGATTGTCCTGCAGGCGGAATAACAGGAGGGCAGGATGAAAAGAGTAGGAAGATTTCATAAGATCAGTGAACACCGTTTTCTGGAAGACTGGAAAGACACTTTCCCAGGGCAGGAGGATGAAGAAGAGATCCTCAGGATTTACCGGGAGATTCCGGTTCCGAGAAGAGCCACGGCAGGCTCTGCCGGGTATGATTTTTTTGCACCGGTCAGCTTTACTTTGAAACCGGGCGAGACGATCAAGATTCCCACGGGAATCCGGGTGGAGATGGAGCCAAGCTGGGTTCTCAAGTGTTACCCCAGGAGCGGTCTTGGATTCAAGTACCGTCTGCAGCTGAACAATACTGTGGGAATCATTGACAGCGATTATTTCTATTCTGACAATGAGGGACATATTTTTGCGAAAATCACCAATGACTCCAATGAGGAAAAAACTGCCCATGTGGAGGCTGGAACCGGCTTTATGCAGGGGATTTTTATTGAATACGGCATTACTTTTGATGATGATGTGACAGAAATCCGCAACGGCGGGCTGGGAAGTACGACAAAATAGAGAAAATCAGGGGATTTCGGGAAAGGTCTTGAAAATCCCTTTTTCTTTTGCTAGAATATTTTGAGAATCAAAGGAAAGAAAACTCCGGGAGGGATAAGGATGATAGTAGAACCAAAGGTCAGAGAATATATATGTACCACCGCACACCCGACAGGCTGTGAGGAAAATGTGAGAGAACAGATTGCCTATGTGAAGAGCCAAGGAGAGATGGAAGGGCCTAAGAGAGTACTGGTAATCGGAGCTTCCACCGGATACGGACTGGCTTCCAGAATCACGGCAGCATTTGGATGTAAAGCGGCAACACTGGGAATCATGTTTGAGCGTCCGGCAAATGGTAAGAGAACAGCCACAGCTGGTTGGTACAACACAGCAGCTTTTGAAAAATTTGCCGCAGAAGACGGGCTGTATGCGAAGTCAATCAACGGAGACGCTTTTTCCGTGGCTGTGAAAGAACAGGCAATCCAGATGATCCGTGAGGATCTGGGACAGGTGGACCTTGTGGTCTACAGTCTGGCAGCTCCCCGAAGGACTACTGCGGACGGTGTCACCTATTCTTCCGTGCTGAAGACAACCGGAGAGACTTTCACAGAGAAGAGTCTGGATCTTCGAAGCGGTGAGATTGTGACAAAATCTGTGGAGCCTGCCGCAGAAGGCGAGCTGGAAGGCACGATCAAAGTGATGGGCGGAGAAGACTGGGAAGACTGGATGAAAGCCTTATCCAAGGCTGGTGTTCTGGCAGAACATGCGAAGACAGTGGCTTATTCCTACATAGGACCCGAGATTACCTATCCGATTTATAAGGATGGTACCATTGGACATGCAAAACAGCATCTTCAGAAGACAGCCCGGAAGATGAACCAGGAGATAGAGGGGCTGACCGCTGTGGTATCTGTCAATAAGGCTTTGGTAACCCAGGCAAGCGCTGCAATCCCCATTGTTCCTCTGTACTTTGCTATTTTGTACAAGGTGATGAAAGAGCAGGGAAGCCATGAGGGATGTATCGAGCAGATCAGCCGTCTGTTCCACACAAAACTTCTGGCAGATCCCATGCCTTTGGATGCAGAGGGGCTGATTCGTATGGATGACTGGGAACTGGACTCCAAGGTACAGGATGAAGTGATGAAGATCTGGCAGATGGTGAAGACAGAGAATGTGAAGGAACTGTCTGATGTGGACGGCTTTTGGGAGGACTTCTATCGTATGTTCGGATTCCATCTGAGTCATGTGGACTACACGAAAGACGTGGAGACAGATGTGAAGATTCCAAGTCTGGAAGATGAGAAAAAATAAATGAAGGCTGCGCCTTGCGTGGACATAAAAACTGCCGGAGATCTGAAGAAGATTTCCGGCAGTTTTTGTCTGGTGCGAGTTCGTTTTTTGACAGAGACTGTGATCTCAGTCCTCGATTGGCTCGTGATTTATTTCTGCTTTTCTCGCACTTTGCAGAATTTCATCGAATTTTTCAGCGGCAGCTGTATATTCTTCGTCGTCAACGATATTGTCCATGATCGGATCTCCTGACTCTGTGCGGGAGAATTTGTACAGATAGACTTCTCCGTTGTGGTTCTTGCCGTCTTCCTCCAGGGGAAGCAGGGCAATGTATTCATTTTCTTCGATACTGTATACGGTCAAAATCGCACAGGGAACTTCACGTCCATCTTCCATAGGTAGTAAGACTGTGTGGTAACCGCCTGCATCCTGAGGAGAACAGGAAGAGCAGGAAGAACAGGAGGAGCAGGACGCACAGTCGCTTGCGGAGCAGGCTGCTGTATTTTTTTCTTCACTCATAATTTTATCCTCACTTTGTCTGAAATTTATCAGATATAATCTGACATTCTTAACTTTAACAGAAAAAGGGTACAAAATCAACAAGTTCGAAAATTTTACCTTGGCTTTTTTATGGGACTTGCGTATAATGAAATCATAAGGAATGGGGAGGAAGTCAAATTGAAGAATAATACACCCAAGACTTTAAAACGGGCAGAATTCCTTCCGGTAATCTTGATCGGAGAGGGAATTGCAGTGGGAGTTGTCAGCGGCCTGGTGGTGCTGTTATACCGGGTAGCTTTGAAATACGCGGATGAATGGCTGCTTTTGATTCTCCGGTTTATGAAGAAATCACCGGTGACCATTGCCATATGGTTTCTGATTCTGCTCCTTCTGGCCGGGATTGTAGGGAGGCTTCTGCGGTGGGAGCCACTGATATCCGGGAGCGGAATTCCGCAGCTGGAAGGCGAGATGACAGGGAAGATCGATCAGTGCTGGTGGAGAGTTCTGCTTGCAAAATTTGCCGGCGGTTTTCTCTCTCTGCTGGGAGGACTTTCTCTGGGAAGGGAAGGCCCCTCCATTCAGCTGGGAGCCATGGCAGGCAAGGGTGTATCCAGGATTACGGGACGGGATATTACAGAGGAAAAATTTTTATTGACCTGCGGTGCGAGTGCGGGTCTGTCGGCTGCATTTCATGCTCCTCTGGCTGGAGTGATGTTTTCCGTGGAAGAAGTTCACAAAAGCTTTTCCGTCTCTCTTTTATTGTCTGCGATGTGTGCTTCGGTGACGGCTGATTATATTTCGTCGGAATTCCTGGGATTTGATCCGGTGTTTGACCTGAAACTGACGGGAGAAATTCCCACCAATCTCTATTGGATGGTACTGATCCTGGGAATTATCCTGGGAATTCTGGGAGCATGTTACAACAGTCTGACTTTGAAGACACAGAAGTTGTTTCGCTCAATTTCGTGTCTGAATGAGACGACGAGACTGTTTCTTCCGTTTCTGATGGCCGGAGTGATCGGTTTTACCATTCCCGAGCTGTTGGGAAGCGGACATGCCCTGGTTATGAAATTGTCCCAGGGAGAGTGGGTTCTTGGAACGCTGGTGGTTTTATTTTTATTGAAGCTCGCATTTTCTCTGTGCAGCTTCGGCTCAGGCGCTCCGGGCGGTATTTTCTTCCCGCTTCTGGTTCTGGGAGCGATGATTGGGACCATTTTTGCGTCGCTTGGAGTACAGTATTTGGGGATTCCCCAGCAGTATGTGAGTAATTTTATTATTTTGGCCATGGCAGGGTATTTCACAGCAATTGTGCGGGCGCCGATTACGGGGATTATTCTGATTTTTGAGATGACAGGATCTCTCAGCCAGATGCTCTCCTTATCCATTGTGTCTATAGCGGCCTATGTGACGGCTACGCTTTTGAAATCAGCACCAATTTACGAGAGCCTTCTTGACAATCTGCTGAGTCAGAGGGGACAAAAGGAGAATTCGTTGGGAGAAGAACGGCTGCTGATGGAGTTTGTGATCCGCCACGGCTCTCCCATTGAGAACAGGCAGATCTGTGAGATTGCCTGGCCCAAGGATTGCCTGATTGTGTCAATTCAGAGGGGAGAAAAAGAAATACTTCCGAAGGGGGAGACGAAGCTTTTGCCCAGTGATATGCTGGTGGTGATGACTTCCTCACGCGGGGAGGGAAAGGTCTACGATGAGATGGTGAAGCTGTGTCATCCGGGATCAGAGAGGAGAACAGAATGAAATTTATATCTTGGAATGTGAATGGAATACGGGCATGTTTAAAGAAAGGTTTTGAAGAATATTTCAAGGAGACGGATGCGGATATCTTCTGTATTCAGGAGACAAAATGCCAGGTGGGCCAGGTGGAACTTGACCTTCCCGGATATTATCAGTACTGGAATGGCGCGCAGAAAAAAGGCTATTCCGGCACGGCTGTTTTTACAAAAAAAGAACCGATGCAGGTGACTTATGGAATTGGCATTGAAAAACATGATCAGGAGGGCAGGGTGATCACCCTGGAGTATGAGAACTACTATTTTGTCACCGTATATACGCCGAATTCCCAGAGCGAACTGGCCAGACTGTCTTACCGGATGGAATGGGAGGCGGATTTTCTGGCCTATTTAAAGAAGCTGGAAGAGAGTAAACCTGTGATCTTCTGCGGTGACCTGAATGTGGCTCACAAAGAGATTGACTTGAAAAATCCTAAGACGAACCGGAAGAATGCCGGCTTCACCGACGAGGAACGGGCCTGCTTTTCCAAGGTTCTGGAGAGCGGATTCATCGATACATTCCGCTATTTCTATCCGGATCAGGAAGGAATTTATTCCTGGTGGTCCTACCGTTTCCGGGCGAGAGAGAAGAATGCGGGATGGAGAATTGACTATTTTCTGGTATCCGGTTCGCTGAGAGACCAGCTTGAGGATGCTAAGATTCATACCCAGGTTATGGGATCTGATCACTGCCCGGTGGAATTGGATATTTCACTGTAAGGAAGGAGTGTGCACAAGGTGGAAGACAGAAAAGAACGACAGATAAAAACCGGAGTGCCTGAACTATTAGGGGTGACTAAGAGAAACGGAGGGTATAACTTCGCGGTGGAAGCACCCATGAATGCGCAAGTATCTCTGCTTTTGTACCGAAAAGGAGAGACCAGGCCGGAGAATGAAATTTTGCTGACTCAGAAGTACCGGACGGGAGAGGTGGTTTCAGTCTTTATACCACGTCTGTCCGGGAGAAATTATGAGTACAATTATCAGATTAATGATGTGATTGTGCAGGATCCCTACGCCAGGAAGATTGTGGGCAGAAGAAAGTTCGGCGAACCGGTGGATCCGCTGGATGTTCACCGGGTACGATGCGGATTCTGGGACGGCAAGGAAGAGGAATGGAGCGAGAGTGACAGGGAGAGTATTCCCTATGAAGACATGATTTTATATAAGGTTCATGTGAGAGGATACACGAAAAGTCCCAGGCTGAAAGGGAGATTCCGGGGAACCTTCCGGGGACTTCAGGAGAGAATTCCCTATTGGAAAGATCTGGGAATCAATACCATCGAGTTGATGCCGGCCTATGAATTTTGGGAAGTTCCGGTACCTGCCGCTCTGGAAAACGGAAAGACGATACGCACGCGCCAGGGCAAGGGCGGTCTGAACTTCTGGGGATATATAGATGGATATTACTTCGCGCCGAAAGCTTCCTACGCCGCTTCCTCGAATCCCATTCAGGAATTCCAGGAATTGGTGGCAAAGCTGCATGAGGCAGGAATAGATCTCATCATGGAATTTTATTTCTCCAAGATGGTCAATCCGATGACTGTGCTGGATGTGCTGCATTTCTGGAAACAGGCCTATCATGTGGATGGTTTTCACCTTCTGGGAGATGGTGTTTGGACCGATCTGGTTCTGAGAGACCCTCTCCTGCGCAAAACCAAGGTGATTGTGGCCGGTTATAATTCTTATGAGGTCTACCCCGACGGTGCGCCGAAGGTTCGCAGCGCGGCGATCTCTCATTTTGAATTTGAACAGGTGATGCGCCGGCTGCTGAAGAGTGATGAGGACATGATGGGCAGGGCAGTTCAGCTGATCCGGGAGAATCCGGATACTCACGGCGTGATCAATTACATGGCCAGCCAGGACGGATTTACCATGATGGATATGGTTTCCTATGATTACCGCCATAACGAGGAGAATGGCGAGAACAACCGGGATGGCAGCAGTTATAATTATTCCTGGAACTGTGGAGTGGAGGGACCTACCAGGAGAAAGGCTGTTCGTCAGCTTCGGATGCAGCAGCTGAAAAATGCGTTTCTGCTGCTTTTGCTCTCCCAGGGAACGCCTATGATCTATGGAGGGGATGAGTTTGGAAATTCCCAGGACGGAAATAACAATGCTTACTGTCAGGATAATCCCACCGGCTGGGTGGACTGGGGAGCATTCAGAAAAAATGAGAAGCTCTATCAGTTTGTGAAAGAAGCTCTTGCATTTCGCAGGCGTCATCCCATATTGCACTGCAAGGAGAAATTCCAGGGAAATGATTACCTTTCCTGCGGATTCCCGGATATCTCTTTTCACGGACAGAGAGCCTGGTACTGCAATATGGAAAATACCTGCAGAAGTGTGGGAATTATGTACTGCGGCGCATATGTTGATAAGGAGCCGGCGAAATTCCTCTATGTGGCTTATAATTTTCACTGGGAATCACAGGAGTTTGCGCTGCCCAATGTGCCGAAAGATGTGAACTGGTATCTGGCGGCGGACACCTCAGACACCGAGGGGAGCGGATTTTTGCCGGAAGGAGAGGAGGTTTTGCTCAAAGAGAGAAGAACCTTCGAGGTAAAACCAAGAAGAATTCTGGTATTGCTTGGGAAATAGGAGGCAGATGGCATTATGCATCCATGGTTGCATTTTAAGACGATTACGAGACATAAGATTTTGGTTATGCAGTATTGTTTTCGCATCGGTCTGTATAAGCAGGGACTTCTGCATGATCTGTCCAAATACTCTCCCACAGAATTTCTGGTGGGATGTAAATATTATCAGGGAAACCGCAGTCCGAACAATGCGGAGAGAGAGGATACCGGGGTCTCTCTGGCGTGGCTTCACCACAAAGGCAGAAACAAACACCATTATGAACACTGGGTGGATTATTCACTGGACGGGGAGCATGTGATTATGGGAGCGAAAATGCCCCGGAAATATGTGGCGGAGATGGTGATGGACAGAATCAGTGCGTCCAGAAACTACATGGGAGACCTCTACACGAATCAGGAACCACTGAAATATTATCTGAAGAGTAAGGAAGATCTCTGGTTCATTCATCCTCAGACCAAGCGTGATCTGGAGGCGCTGCTGCGGATTCTGGCGGATCACGGAGAGAAAAAGTTATTGCGCTATATAAAAAATGTATATCTGAAAAGAACAGACTAGGGCACAGGAGGGATTTTCCCTCCTGTTTGACGTGGGGGTATTTTTTTCAGAAAATATCTGATATAATTAGTGGCATCGATAATTCATCATGAGAAAGGATGGAGTTGCATTGAAAAAATATGATTATCTGATTGTGGGCGCAGGACTGTTCGGAGCAGTGTTTGCCCATGAAGTGGTAAAAAAAGGAAAGACCTGTCTGGTGATTGACAAACGGGATCACATCGGGGGAAATATCTATACAGAAGAAGTGGAAGGAATTCAGGTGCATAAGTATGGGGCTCATATTTTTCACACCTCCAATGAGAGAGTATGGGAGTATGTGAATCAGTTTGCCAAATTCAACCATTTCGTCAACTCACCGATTGCGGTGTATAAGGATGAACTCTATAACCTGCCCTTCAATATGAATACTTTTTATCAGCTGTGGGGAGTGAAGACACCGGCACAGGCTAAGGCAAAGGTTCAGGAGCAGATTACGCAGATGCATATTGTACATCCGAAGAATCTGGAGGAGCAGGCACTGGCTCTGGTGGGAAAGGATATCTATGAGAAGCTGGTGGAAGGTTATACCCGCAAGCAGTGGGGCAGGGAATGCAAAGATCTGCCTTCCTTCATCATCAAGCGGCTGCCAGTGCGGTATACGTTTGACAATAATTATTTCAAAGATCCAAATCAGGGAATTCCCGTGGGCGGCTATACGAAGATTGTGAAAAAACTGCTGGAAGGTGTCCAGGTATGTCTGAAGACAGATTTCTTCCACCACAGGGAAGAGTTGACCAGCCAGGCGGATAAGGTTCTCTTCACAGGTATGATCGATCAGTATTACGATTATTGCTATGGAGAATTGGATTACCGTTCTCTCCGGTTTGAGACAGAGGTGCTGGATATGGAGAATTATCAGGGAAATGCGGTGGTGAATTATACCGACTACGAAGTGCCCTATACCAGAATCATTGAGCACAAACATTTTGAATTCGGACATCAGAAAAAGACGGTGATCACCAGAGAGTATCCGGACAGCTGGGAGAGGGGAAAAGAGCCGTATTACCCGGTGAATGATCCGAAGAATACAGAACTCTTCGCAAAATATGAGGAGCGTGCTCTGAAAGAGAAAAATGTTCTGTTCGGAGGACGTTTAGGTATGTACAGATACATGGACATGGATCAGGTGATAGAGGAAGCATTGGCTCTGGCGGAGAGCGAGACGACTTACGAGAATCAGTAGGAGATTCCATATGACAGAAGAACAGATCAAATTAAAAGGTTACTATGAGGAGACAAATCCTGCAAAGCGCAGAAAGCTGCTGTTGAGAGCACTGGAAGACGGGGAAGACAGAGAGGGAAATCAATTGCGCAGAGAAATCTGGGAGCGCAGATATTCTTCTTCTCTGGACTTAGAGCAAAGGAGAGAGAGGGCAGACGGGTTTCTGAGACTTTGGATTGACTTAAAGACACTGGCGGAGAATCCGCCTGGGCGCTTCTGGGTTCGAAGAGAGCAGAAAAACCTGCAGGCAAAATTGAACAAGCTGGGTTTTTATGAATTTTACGAGAGAAGTGATCTGGCACGGGAGCTTTTGTACCAGGAATGTCTGAATGTGGCCAGAGTGTATGTGCATCTGTGCTTTTCCGACCGGAATTATTCTTCGGCAGTCCTGGGAATGATGCAGATGAAAAAAGGGAGAGTACAGAATAAGATTGTCAATGATCTGAATGGAATCTGCCGGGATCTCCCGGGAATCATTCAAATTCCAGAGCCCTTGAATCTGTTGCTGCGGGCGGCGAAGGATACGAGAGAAGAATTAAGCGAAAGATTGGAAGAGGAGGAATGAAATGAAAGATTACGAGCAGGCGTATCAACTAATACGCAAGGAGAATCTGGAGGATATCCACAGTGTGGGATATCTTCTCCAACATAAAAAGAGTAAGGCGCATGTTCTGATTATTTCCAATGACGATGACAATAAAGTATTTAATATCACATTCCGGACCAGACCTTCTGACAGCACAGGTGTGGCTCATATTCTGGAACACAGTGTACTGTGCGGGTCCAGGAATTTTCCGCTCAAGGATCCGTTCGTGGAGCTGGTGAAAGGGTCTTTGAATACCTTTTTGAATGCGATGACTTATCCGGATAAGACCTGTTATCCTGTGGCCAGCTGCAACGATCAGGATTTTCAGAATCTGATGCACGTCTATCTGGATGCAGTATTCTCGCCTAATATCTACGAGAGGGAAGAGATTTTTAGACAGGAGGGCTGGAGTTATAAACTGGAAGAACCCCAAGGGGAGCTGACTTACAACGGGGTGGTCTATAATGAAATGAAAGGTGTCTTTTCTTCCTCAGATGAGATTCTGGAGAGGAAGATCATGGATACTCTGTTTCCGGATACCACTTACGGAAAAGAATCCGGCGGGGATCCGGATCACATTCCGGATCTGACATATGAGCAGTTCCTGGATTTTCACCGCACATACTATCATCCTTCCAACAGTTATATCTATCTCTATGGAAAGATGGATTTCGAGGAGAAGCTTCGTTTTTTGGATGAGGAATATCTCTCCAGGTATGAGGAACTGGAGGTGGATTCTCAGATTCCGAGACAGGAGGCTTTTGATCAGGTTGCGGTGATCACACAGAATTACCCGATTGCGGAGAATGAGGAGGAAGCAGAGCACACCTATCTGTCTTACAACCGTGTGATCGGCACCGCCTTGGATGTCAAATTGTGTACGGCTTTTGAAGTGCTGGACTATGCTCTTTTGAGTGCTCCGGGGGCGCCGCTGAAGAAAGCGCTGCTGGACGCAAAGATTGGAAAGGATATCTATGGCGCCTTTGAAGACGGAATCTATCAGCCGTATTTTTCTGTGATCGCCAAGGAGAGTGATCCGGCGAAAAATGAGCAATTCCAACAGATTATTCAGGATACGCTCAGAGAGATTGTGAGAGATGGAATTGATCAGAAAGCTCTTGAGGCGGGAATTAATTTCTATGAATTCCGCTATCGGGAGGCGGATTACGCATCCTTCCCCAAGGGACTGATCTATGGCCTGGATATTCTGGAGACCTGGCTGTATGACGAGGACCGTCCTTTTGACGCGGTACAGAGACTGTCTGTATATGATGAGCTGAAAAAAGAGAAGAATACCGGATATTTTGAGAATCTGATCCAGAAATATCTGCTGGACAATTCCCATGGTTCCTCTCTGATGCTGGTTCCAAAGAAGGGACTGAACAAGGAAAGGGAGCTGCAGACAGCCAGAAAGCTGGCGGAGTATAAGGCAAGTCTGTCCAGCGAAGAAGTTCAGGAACTGGTGGATAGGACGAAAGAATTGCAGGCATATCAGGAGTCAGAGGAAGATCCGGAAGCGCTGAAATGTATCCCCATGCTTTCCAGGGAAGATATCCGAAAAGATGCGGGAAAATTTTTCAATGAGGAGTATGATGTGGACGGCACACTGCTATTGTGGCATGATGTGGTCACCAATGGAATCGGATATCTGGATGTACAGTTCGATGTGGGAGATCTCCCGCAGGAGCTGCTGCCTTACCTGGGACTTTTAAAGAGTGTGCTGGGGTATGTGGACACGGAGAATTATACCTACGGCGAGCTGTTCAATGAGATTAACGCGGGAAGCGGCGGAATTAACTGTGGAATTGAGGTATATGAGAATCAGAATGCACGATACGGCTTCCTTGCCATGTTCGGCATTCAGGCGAAGATGCTCTATGGTCAGATCTCTTTTGTGTTCCGGATGATCCAGGAGATTCTGTTTACCTCTAAAATTGACGACGAAAAACGCCTCTATGAGATTATCGCTCAGCTGAAATCCAGGAGCGAGGTTAATCTGGCAGGAAACGGGCATGGCACGGCAGTGCTGCGCGCGACTTCCTACGATTCTGCCATGGCGTGGTTCCAGGAGCAAATTGCGGGAATTTCTTTCGTACATTTTCTGGAAGATCTGGAGAGAAATTTTGACCAGAGAAAAGAGACGGCTGTGAAGAATTTGAAAGAATTGATGTTTCACATTTTCCGTCCGGAAAATCTGAAAGTCAGCTTCACTGCCGAGAAAGAGCAAAGGGAAGAGATGACCGGACAGATCCGGAATCTGAAAGAGAAACTTTATACCCAGCCTGTGGATAAGACAGGTTTTGTTCCCTGCTGCGAGAAGAAAAATGAAGGATTTGAGACTGCAGGACAGGTGCAGTATGTGGCGCAGACAGGTAATTTCGCAAAAGCAGGACTGAAATATACAGGAGCACTGTGTATTCTGAAAGTGGCACTCAGCTATGAATATCTGTGGCTGAACATTCGTGTCAAAGGCGGAGCCTATGGCTGTATGAGTGGATTCAAGAGAAACGGAGAGAGTTATTTTGTTTCCTACCGGGATCCCAACCTTCGAAACACTCTGGAAATCTACCGGGGCATTCCGGATTTTGTGCGCAATTTCCAGTCTGATGAGAGAAATCTGACAAAATACATTATCGGAACCATAAGTACCAAGGATACCCCGAAGACTCCGAAGATGAAAGGGGCAGTCTCCCGGACTGCTTATTACACAGGCACTACAGAAGAAATGATTCAAAAAGAGAGAGATCAGATTCTGAATGCGCAGGTGGAAGATATCCGGGCGCTGGCACCTCTGATTGAGGAAGTTTTATCCCAGAATCAGATCTGCGTGGTGGGCAGCGAAGGAGAGATCGAGAAAGAGAAAGAACTTTTCCAGGAAGTCAAACATTTAATTTCGTAAGGAGTACCTATGAAAGAAAACTATAAATCAGGATTTGTGGCGCTGATTGGCCGGCCGAATGTGGGAAAATCAACTTTGATGAATCATCTGATCGGCCAGAAGATTGCCATTACCTCAAAGAAACCTCAGACAACCCGAAACCGGATTCAGACAGTCTACACATCACAGGAAGGACAGATCGTCTTTCTGGATACGCCGGGAATCCATAAAGCCAAAAATAAACTGGGAGAGTATATGGTCCAGGTGGCGCAGCGAACACTCAAAGAGGTGGATGTGATTCTGTGGCTGGTGGAGCCGGGGACTTTTATCGGAGCCGGAGACAGACACATTGCGGAACAGCTGGGAGGTCTTCACCTCCCGGTGATTCTGATTATCAATAAGGTGGACACGGTAAGCAAAGAGGAGATCTTAAAATCCATCGACACTTACCGTAAGCTGTATGATTTTGATGAGATCATTCCGGTCTCTGCCTTGCGGGGACAAAATACCGGGGATATCATCCAGTGCATTTTTAAATATCTGCCCTATGGTCCACAGTATTACGATGAAGATACGGTGACGGACCAGCCTATGAGACAGATTGCCGCAGAGATTATCCGTGAAAAATCTCTGCATGCCCTGGACGCGGAGATCCCCCACGGAATTGCAGTGGCCATTGACAAGATGAAGAAAAGAAATAAAGGCAATATTGTGGATATCGAGGCTACAATTATCTGTGAGAAAGACTCCCACAAGGGAATTATCATTGGAAAACAGGGATCCATGCTGAAGAAGATCGGGAGCAATGCCCGGTTTGAGCTGGAGCGTATGCTGGAATGCAAAGTGAACCTGAAACTTTGGGTGAAGGTGAAAAAGGACTGGCGAGACAGCGACTTTCTGATTAAAAATTTTGGATATGACAAGAAAGAAGTGTGAGGATAAGAGATGTCTGAGCATGCTGAGATGAGAATATGAGTGATTTGCTGACCGTACAGGGAATGGTGATCTCAGCCATTCCGGTGGGAGAATATGATAAGAGGGTGGTACTGCTGACGAAGGAGAGAGGAAAGATTTCTGCTTTCGCCAAGGGAGCAAGAAGGCCGAACAGCCCTTTGCTGGCGGCTGCGAATCCTTTTGTTCTGGGAAGCTTCACCCTCTACGAAGGGCGAACCAGTTATTCTGTGAATCAGGCAAGCCCCACCCACTATTTCACAGAACTTGCCCAGAAGCAGCCAGGAGTCTATTATGGATTCTATTTTCTGGAACTGGCGGATTATTTCTGCCGGGAGGGAGTAGATGCCCATGAGACGGTAAATCTGCTCTATGTAAGTCTGCTGGCGCTGCTCCACGGGAAGATTTCCGATGAGCTGGTGCAGAGTATTTTTGAGTTTCGTCTTCTGGTGATCCAGGGGGAGTATCCTCAGATTTTTCAATGTGTGTCCTGCGGCCGTGAGGAACATCTGGACTATTTTTCTCAGAACCTGCATGGCATGTTGTGCAGGGAATGCGGGAAATATGCCAAGGATCTGACTCCTGTGGAAGAAAATGTGCGGTACACTCTGCAATATATTGCTACAGTTCCGCTGGGAAGATTGTATACATTTACCGTTGATAAGCCCGTGCAGAAGAAATTAGGGCGGCTGATACATACGTATCTTCTGAGAAATACGGACAAGCGTTTCAAAAGTCTGGAAATTCTGAAAATGATGACCAATTCCTGACAGAGAAATCCCGGCAAATTCAGGGAAGGCGGCACTTTCACTGTTTACAAAGGGACAGCTGAACGGTATAATAAAATTCAATGCAGTATGTCAGCGTCAGCTGACCTGAATCTCACGTCAGGACTTTTAAAAGTTCTGAAATAAAATTTAGGAGAATGAGAAAAATGGAAAAAACAATGGAAAAGATTGTGGCTTTGGCAAAGGCCAGAGGATTCGTATATCCAGGTTCTGAGATTTATGGAGGTCTGGCAAATACCTGGGACTACGGCAATCTGGGAGTGGAACTGAAAAACAATGTGAAGAAGGCCTGGTGGCAGAAATTCATCCAGGAGTCCCCATACAATGTGGGTGTGGACTGTGCGATTCTGATGAATCCTCAGACCTGGGTGGCATCCGGTCATCTGGGCGGTTTTTCCGATCCCCTCATGGACTGTAAAGAATGCCACGAACGTTTTCGTGCGGATAAACTGATTGAGGATTACTGTGAGGAGAACGGCATTGCGCTGGAAGGAAGCGTAGATGGCTGGACGCAGGAGCAGATGATGGACTTTATCAAAGAGCACAATGTGCCTTGTCCCACCTGCGGAAAACATAATTTCACGGATATCCGTCAATTCAATCTGATGTTCAAAACCTTTCAGGGTGTCACAGAGGACGCGAAGAACACGGTATATCTCAGACCGGAGACAGCTCAGGGAATTTTCGTGAACTTCAAAAATGTACAGAGAACTTCCAGAAAGAAACTTCCCTTTGGAATCGGTCAGATCGGAAAATCCTTCCGTAATGAGATTACACCGGGCAACTTTACCTTCCGTACCCGTGAGTTCGAACAGATGGAACTGGAATTCTTCTGTGAACCGGATACAGATCTGGAGTGGTTCAACTATTGGAAGAAATTCTGTCTTGACTGGCTGAGCAGCCTGGGATTGAAGGAAGACGAGGTTCGTTACCGTGATCATGACAAAGAGGAATTGTCCTTCTACAGTAAGGCAACCACAGATGTGGAATTTCTGTTCCCCTTTGGCTGGGGTGAACTGTGGGGAATCGCGGACCGCACCGACTATGATCTGACACAGCATCAGAATGTGTCCGGAGAGGACCTCACTTATTTTGACGATGAGAAAAAAGAGAGATATATTCCTTATGTCATCGAGCCTTCCCTGGGAGCAGACCGTATGGTTCTGGCTTTCCTGTGCAGTGCTTATGATGAGGAAGTTCTGGATGCCGAGAAGAATGATGTGCGTACGGTTCTGCACTTCCATCCGGTATTGGCGCCGGTGAAAATCGGTGTGCTTCCTCTGTCCAAGAAGCTGAATGAGGGTGCATGGAAGATTTATGAACATCTGTGCAAGAAATATAATTGTGAGTTTGATGACCGTGGAAATATCGGAAAGCGTTACCGCAGACAGGATGAGATCGGTACACCGTTCTGTGTGACCTATGATTTTGACTCGGAAGAAGATGGAGCTGTGACTGTCCGTGATCGTGACACCATGGAGCAGGTACGAATTAAAATTGAGGAACTGGATGCTTATTTTGCAGACAAGTTCACATTTTAAGAGATCTCTGGCTCCGCTTTGCCGGACCGGGATAAAAAAATAAAATCAAAGGTAAGACAGGGTGAATATCTGTCAAACCTGATAGTGGAGGAGGAAATTTTATGGCAGCAGCAAAAAGAAGAAACATTATTGTAGGTCAGTCCGGAGGCCCTACCTCTGTGATCAATTCCAGTCTTGCGGGAGTGTACAAGAATGCGATTGAGCGTGGATTCCATAAAGTATATGGAATGCTTCACGGAATACAGGGGTTACTGGATGAACAGTATGTGGATCTTTCCACACAGATTCACTCAGAATTGGATATTGAGCTTTTGAAGCGGACACCTTCCGCGTTTCTGGGTTCCTGCCGCTATAAACTTCCAGAGATTCATGAGGACAGAGAAATTTATGAGAAAATTTTTGATATTCTGAATCGTCTTCAGATTGAAGCTTTTATCTACATCGGTGGAAATGATTCCATGGATACGATTAAGAAACTGTCTGACTATGCGATTCTGACCGGACAGACACAGAAATTCCTTGGAGTGCCCAAGACCATCGACAATGACCTGGCTTTGACCGATCACACACCGGGATTCGGAAGTGCCGCGAAGTATATCGGCGCTTCCACAAAAGAAGTGATCCGGGACGCTCATGGCCTGACTTATAAGAAAAACATGGTCACAATCATCGAGGTGATGGGGCGAAATGCCGGATGGCTGACCGGGGCTACCGCTCTGGCAAAATCCGAGGACTGTGAGGGACCGGATCTGATCTATCTGCCGGAAGTTCCATTTGACATTGATAAATTCCTGGCAAAAATCAAAGAGCTGCAGAAGAAGAAATCTTCGATTGTTGTGGCAGTTTCGGAGGGCATCAAACTGTCTGACGGGCGTTATGTGTGTGAGCTGGGCAGCGTGGGAGACTATGTGGATGCGTTCGGACACAAACAGCTTCAGGGAACTGCTGCGTATCTGGCAAATTTCCTGGGGGCGGAACTGGGATGCAAGACCCGTGGAGTGGAATTGTCCACACTGCAGAGGAGTGCTTCCCATATGGCTTCCCGGGTGGATATCGATGAGGCATTCATGGTTGGCGGCGCCGCAGTCAAGGCTGCTGATGAGGGAGACACCGGCAAGATGGTGGTGATCGACCGTGTTTCCGATGATCCTTACATGAGTGCTACCGGAATTTACGATGTACATCGGATTGCCAATGAGGAGAAATTAGTTCCGAGGAATTGGATGAACCGGGATGCCACTTACGTGACAAAGGATTTCATTGATTATGTGAAACCTCTGATTCAGGGAGATTATCAGCCGATTATGGTAAATGGTCTGCCAAGACACCTGGTATTAAAGAGAAAATAAAGGATAGAAATGGAAAAAAGGGAGGATTGCTGAAGAATTCTCCCTTTTTTTGGTACATTTGCCCTTGACTATTGAGCTCTTAATCTTTAAAATAGGTATGTGAAAAAATTAGTGCAAAGACAAATTTAGGAGGAAATGTAAAAATGGCAAAATGGGTGTATATGTTTACAGAAGGTAATGCTGACATGAGAAACCTGCTTGGCGGAAAAGGTGCAAACCTTGCTGAGATGACCAATCTGGGCCTTCCAGTACCTCAGGGCTTCACTATCACAACAGAGGCCTGCACACAGTACTATGAAGACGGCAGAAAGATCAATGACGAGATCATGGGACAGATCGTGGAAGCAATTACAAAGATGGAAGAGATTACCGGAAAGAAATTCGGTGACAAAGAAAATCCACTGCTTGTTTCCGTTCGTTCTGGTGCGAGAGCTTCTATGCCAGGAATGATGGATACTATCCTGAACCTGGGTCTGAATGAGGAGGTTGTAGAAGTTCTGGCAGCAAAATCTGGCAATCCACGTTGGGCTTGGGACTGCTACAGAAGATTTATTCAGATGTTCTCCGACGTTGTTATGGAAGTTGGTAAGAAATACTTTGAAGAACTGATCGACAAGATGAAAGCTGAGAAAGGTGTTACTCAGGACGTTGATCTGACTGCTGAAGATCTGAAGACTCTGGCAGGACAGTTCAAAGAAGAATACAAAGCAAAAATCGGTGAGGACTTCCCGTCTGATCCGAAGGTACAGCTGGTAGAGGCTATCAAAGCTGTATTCCGTTCCTGGGACAACCCAAGAGCAAACGTATATCGTCGTGACAACGATATCCCATATTCCTGGGGAACCGCTGTTAATGTACAGATGATGGCATTTGGTAACATGGGTGATGACTGTGGTACCGGTGTTGCATTTACAAGAGACCCGGCAACTGGTGAGAACGGACTGTTCGGTGAGTTTCTGACCAATGCACAGGGCGAGGACGTTGTTGCAGGTGTTCGTACACCTATGCACATCTCCGAGATGGAGCAGAAATTCCCGGAAGCTTTCAAACAGTTTAAAGAGGTTTGCAAGATTCTGGAGACACACTACAGAGATATGCAGGATATGGAGTTCACTGTTGAGAACGGTAAACTGTACATGCTGCAGACACGTAATGGTAAGAGAACCGCTCAGGCTGCTCTGAAAATTGCCTGCGATCTGGTAGACGAGGGAATGAGAACAGAGAAAGAAGCTGTTGCTATGATTGATCCTCGTAACCTGGATACTCTGCTTCACCCGCAGTTCGACGCTGCTGCACTGAAGGCTGCTACTCCTCTTGGAAGAGGTCTTGGTGCTTCTCCTGGAGCTGCTTGCGGTAAGATTGTCTTCACAGCAGATGACGCTGTAGAATGGGCAGCAAGAGGCGAGAAAGTTGTTCTGGTTCGTCTTGAGACTTCACCGGAAGATATCACTGGTATGAAATCTGCTCAGGGTATCCTGACAGTTCGTGGTGGTATGACTTCTCACGCAGCTGTAGTTGCACGTGGTATGGGATCCTGCTGTGTATCCGGATGCGGAGACATTGTTATGGATGAGGCAAACAAGAAATTCACTCTGGCTGGCAAAGAGTTCCATGAGGGAGACTGGCTGTCCATCGATGGATCTACAGGTAACATCTATGACGGAATCATCCCGACTGTAGATGCTACAATCGCTGGAGAGTTCGGAAGAATCATGGCTTGGGCTGACAAATATAGAACTATGAAGGTAAGAACCAATGCGGATACTCCTACAGATGCTAAGAAAGCTCGTGAGCTGGGAGCAGAAGGTATCGGACTTTGCCGTACCGAGCATATGTTCTTCGAGGGCAACAGAATTGATGCATTCCGTGAGATGATCTGCTCTGAGACTGTAGAAGAGAGAGAAGCAGCTCTTGAGAAGATTCTTCCGGAACAGCAGGGAGACTTCGAGAAACTGTATGAAGCTCTGGAAGGCAACCCTGTAACCATTCGTTTCCTGGATCCGCCTCTGCATGAGTTCGTTCCTACAGAGGAAGAGGATATTGAGAAACTGGCAAAAGCTCAGGGCAAGAGTGTTGAGCAGATCAAAGCAATCATCACAAGCCTGCATGAGTTCAACCCAATGATGGGTCATCGTGGATGCCGTCTGGCAGTTACCTATCCGGAAATTGCTAAGATGCAGACAAAAGCAGTTATCCGCGCAGCTATCAATGTTCAGAAAGCACATGCTGACTGGAATGTTTGCCCAGAGATCATGATTCCTCTGGTAGGCGATGTGAAAGAGCTGAAATATGTGAAGAAAGTGGTTGTTGAGACAGCAGACGCTGAGATCGCAGCAGCTGGAAGCGACCTGAAATATGAAGTAGGTACCATGATGGAGATCCCGAGAGCGTGTCTGACTGCTGACGAGATCGCAAAAGAGGCGGACTTCTTCTGCTTCGGAACCAACGACCTGACTCAGATGACCTACGGCTTCTCACGTGATGACGCTGGTAAGTTCCTGAACGCATACTATGATGCGAAGATCTTCGAGAATGATCCATTTGCAAAACTGGATCAGACTGGTGTCGGCAAACTGATGGAAATGGCTATCAAGTTAGGAAAACCGGTTAACCCGAATCTGCACATCGGTATCTGCGGCGAGCACGGTGGAGATCCAAGCTCTGTAGAGTTCTGCCATAAGATTGGTCTGGACTATGTATCTTGCTCACCATTCCGTGTTCCGATTGCAAGACTGGCAGCAGCTCAGGCAGCAATCAAAGACGCTGAGTAATAGAAAATTAAAAAAGCTATCGAGAGAAGATAGTGCTGAACAGGGCCGGATGCGACTTTTAAAAGTTGCATCCGGCCTTGTTTTTATAACAGAAAATTTAAAATATGTAAGTTCCCGGAAGTTTATCTTTGTACCCTCCCGGAACCATCTCCGTTCATGAGCTTTCGCACTTCTTCTTCAGTGACCTGATTGAAGTCGCCTTCAATTGTATGTTTCAGACAGGAAGCGGCAGCAGCGAATTCAATGGCCTTCCGGGAGTTTTGATTGTGAAGCATAGCACAGATTAGTCCGGCTGCGAAGCTGTCTCCGCCGCCCACGCGGTCTACGATATGTACAGGATATTTTTTGCTGAAGAAATAGTCATTTCCATCGTAGAGCACGGCAGACCAAAGATTGTCACTGGCGGAGAGGGATTCTCTTAATGTAATGGCAACTTTGGAGAAATGAAATTGGTTCGCTATCTGTCTTGCCACTTCTCGATAGCCGTCCAAGTTCACCTCTCCTTTGGTTACATCGGTGGAGGAAGCATGAATTCCAAAGACATCGGCGGCATCTTCTTCGTTGGCAATGCAGACATCCACATACTGACATAGGTTAGTCATGACTTTACGTGCCTCCTCCTGGGACCAGAGTTTTTTACGGTAATTCAGGTCACAGGAGATCGTGACACCGGCCTCTTTTGCGGCTTTGCATGCGTCCAGGCAGATCCGGGCCAGTGTACTATTCAGGGCTGGAGTGATACCTGTGAAATGAAACCAATCTGCATCATGAAAAATGTCTTCCCATGAGAAATCACGGGGAGAAGCTTCAGATATAGAAGACCCTGACCGGTCATAGATCACCTTGGAGGGCCGTTGAGAGGCGCCTTTCTCAAGAAAATAGATGCCGATACGGCTGCCGCCTCTGACAATATGAGAGACATCCACACCGTATTTGCGCAGTTCATTGACTGCTGCCTGTCCGATCTCATGGTCTGGAAGCCGGGTGACGAATCTTGCATCGAATCCATAGTTGGCAAGGGATACTGCCACGTTGGCTTCTCCACCTCCATAAGTAGCCTGGAAAGAATTTGCCTGTACGAAACGATGATATCCTTCCGGTGCAAGGCGCAGCATGATTTCACCAAATGTAATTACCTTTTTCTTCATCTCATCCCCTTCTTTTTTCTTTTACGATTTTCACGGCTTCTTCTGTTAATTTTGTAATTTCTGCAAAATTTCCATTTTTGATGAGCTCTTTTTTTACCATCCAACTTCCACCGCAGGCGAGGATGCGGTCATATTCCAGATAAGTGCCCAAATTTTGTGCGTTGATCCCTCCTGTGGGGAGAAATTTCATGCCAACGTAAGGAGCTGCGATTGCTTTTATGTAGGACAGACCGCCAGACTGTTCTGCAGGAAAGAATTTTACTACATCCAAACCATTCTCGATTGCCTGTTCAATTTCACTTGGGGTAGAGCAGCCTGGAATAATAGGAGTTCCTTTTTGCCAGCAATATTGAACAATTCTTGGGTTCATACCAGGACTGACAATAAATTTTGCGCCGGCACCAATGGCGCGGTCTACCTGTTCCGTTGTCAGAACAGTTCCGGCGCCGATGAGCATTTCTGGAAATTTTTCAGACATCAGTTGAATGGATTTTTCTGCTGCTGCAGTTCGAAATGTAACTTCTGCGCAGGGAAGACCGCCGTCGCAGAGAGCCTGGGCCAAGGGAATGGAATCTTCAGGTCGGTCCAGAACGACTACCGGTACGACTCCCAGTTTTCTGATTTTCTCTAAAAGTGTATTCATATATAACCCTCCTTAATAGTTCCACATTATGGAACTAAATTTCATAATACGAAATATTTATCTATAAGTATAACGGCCAGACGAGAAAAGTCAATGGATAAAATTGTCGAAAATTGAAGGATGTCTTTGGTTATTAGTGACAGTTGTCGAATGGAGACAAGTGTGCTACACTTAAGTTCCACAATATGGAACTGGGGTGAGGTTATGGAAGAAAAAAATCCGATACAAGTGGCGGGAAGATTATTTGAGACATTGGAGCTGCTGGCAAAAGAGGGCCCTTTGGGTCTGATGGAGATCAGTAGTAAATTGGAACTGAATAAGAGCACGGTACATCGTGTTTTGAATTCTCTGATTTATATGAGGTATGTGAGACAGAATGTTAAGAATGGAAAATATGAGATGACATTTAAGATTGTGGATCTTGCGAATCAGGTGATGCGTAAAGTGGATCTTGTGAATCTGACTAGGCCTTATCTGAGAAAGCTGATGGAAGTGACGCAGGAGACAGTGCATCTGGTGGAGCAAGACGGGACAGACGCTGTGTACATTGATAAGGTGGAGTCTTTTTCCAATGGAATTCAGATGATTTCGCGGATTGGAAGCCGGGTTCCTCTGTATTGTTCAGGGGTGGGAAAAGCGTTGACAGCCCGGATGACTGAGATGGAAGTCAAAGAAATTTGGGATAGAAGTTCAATTGTGAAACTGACGCCGCACACGATTACAGATTATGGGGAATATCTGCGGGAACTGCAGATTACCCGCCAGCGGGGTTATGCCATTGACAATGAAGAGAATGAAGCAGGTGTCAGATGTGTGGCAGCCAGTCTGAATGATCATGCGGAACAGATTCGATACGCATTCAGCATCTCAGCTCCAGTGAGCCGGATGGGAGAGGAAAGAATCCGGGAATTGGCAAAACGCATCCTGGACACCAAAGAACAGATTGAGCGGGAATTATGGCCATAGAGAGGTTACTTTTTCAGTTTTTGCTGGAGAAGATGGTAAATATCTTCCAGGTCTTCAGAGGAAATCTCTGCGTCTGACAAAAGGGAAGAAAACAAAGGAGCAGCATTTCCGTTGTAAAAACGTTTCAAAAACATATGATTTTCCTGGGCAAGATAGCTCTCCTGGGATATAGAGGGGGTATAGTAATACATACGCCCTCTTTTTTCGTAGGAAATTACTTGTTTGGAGACAAGGCGGGACAAGAGAGTGTGAATGGTTTTATTGCTCCACTGGTGTTCTCTGGGAACTTGATCACAGACTTCATTGGTACTGATAGGAGAGTTTTTCCAGATAATTTTCATAATTTCATATTCAGCCTGCGATATTTGTGGTAATTTTTTCATTTTGGTCTCCTTAAATCTTACTAATGTAGTAATTATATCGGAGATATATATGAGGGTCAATAGATATCTGGGAACAAATGGAATAGATAAAAATCGTTACAAATTCTGTAAAAAACAGTTGATATGTATTCAAAAATATTTTATATTTATTTTAGAAAAATTTAAAATTGTCATAGCGGTTGAAAAAAAGCGCTATAGTATCATTTGTTTGAGAGGTTTGGAAAAGATGAAGTCCAGAAAATCCAAGAAGAAATATGTGATTTTGGGAGCAGTTGTTCTAGTCATTGTTCTGATTATTGCAGGAGTCGCAGTGTACTCGCGCCATTTTTTGTCGGCCGAGACTGCGGTGAGGGATGACTGGTCCATCGAAACTGGAGATCTGCTGGTTTCGGACAAAGAGCTGAACGTGTCTGTGTTTGACGCGGCATTTGATTCCACCATTGATATGCAGCAGATACTTCCGGAGGAAAACGAGGAGGAAGGGTTTACTTATTACGATGAGAGTGTGCAGCAGCGTCTGGCCGCCACCATTGTAAAAATGTCGGATGTCAAAGAGTACACGATGGAGGATCCGCTGGCAGTGATGAATCCTTTCGGAACGGCCAGCAACGGATTGTATCTGTATTTTAACACAAATCGTGCAGGAAATATCCAGTATACCATACATGTGGATGACAGCGAGATTCCGGATTACACGGCGATGGCTTACGATGGCGGAAAGGTGATGAAGCAGCATGAGTTCCAGATGATCGGTCTGGTTCCCGGCGAGAAGAATGAAGTAACCATGGAGCTTCTCGGAAAACGTGGAAAGGTAATCAACACCGTAAGTTTCACCGTCCAGGTGCCGGAGACAGCTTCCGGGTATCCGACAAAGCTGGAGTCAGAACAAGGCGACAGCAAACAGGAAGTATCTGACGGATTGTATGTGATGAACCGGGTTGGCGGTTATACAGGATATGCGTTCCTCTATGATAACAGCGGCATCATGCGCTATGAGATGGTATTGGAGGGATACGGCCTGGATCGGATTCTCTGGTATGGGGATAACATGATTACCTGTGTGTCTGCTTATAAGATGGCTCAGTTTAACCGGCTGGGACAGGCAGTGGCTGTCTACAGCGTGGATGGCTATGAACTTCACCATGATATGGTTCTGGAGGGCGAAGAAGGAAAGATTATCGCGCTTGCGGAGGATCGGGAAGATGACGTCAACGTGGAGGATCTGGTGATTGAAGTGGATCTTGTGTCGAAAGAAGTGACAGAAGTCATTGACTTTAAAGATATTTTTCAGGATTACTATGACAATGATGCCTCTGCTCTGACAGCGACAGACGAATTCTTCTGGCAGGCAGGAGAGAAGGACTGGATTCATTTAAATACGATTCAGTATCTTCCGGAAGATGACAGCGTGATTGTAAGCTCCAGGGAGACTTCGACGATTATCAAAGTAGTGAATGTTCATGAAAAACCAGAGCTTTATTATCTGATCGGAGATGAGGATTTCTGGGCAGGCACAGAATACGAAGAATATTCTTATGAACAGGTTGGAGACTTCGTTCCGCAGTATGGACAGCATACCGTGGAGTATGTGCAGGATGACAGCCTGAAGGATGGCCAGTATTATCTCCGGATGTTTGATAACAATTACTGGGTGAATGGAACGAGAGATGACTATGAGATCAAGGATTTGCCGGAGAGTGTGGGCACAGGTCTTCTCAGTGATTCTCTGCACTCCAATGTCTATATCTATCTGGTGGATGAGAATGCGAAGACTTTCTCACTGGAAGAATCTTTTGAGGTTCCTTATTCCAGCATTGTCTCCAATGTATCACCGACGGGTGACAATTATGTCATCAACAGTGGAACGGCAAAAGTATTTGGAGAATATGATAAGGATGGCAAGTTGATTCAGCAGTTCTCCTATGAGTGTGAACTTCAGACTTATCGGGTCAATAAAGAGACCTTTGAGAACTTCTGGTTTGCTCCGCCGGAAGAAGCATAAATCAGAAGAGATGTCCTTTCCTGTGAAACTTTCGATTCACAGGGAAGGGCATTTTTGTATTTACAAATATGGAAAATTGTAAATCTGTCATGTATGGAAATTAAGGGAATGATTTGGTAAAATAAGTACCATAAAGGGGGAAAAGAATTATGGATTCAAAGTTAAAGTCTTTGTTTACTCCGTGGAAAATCGGGGACTGTGAAGTGAAAAACAGAATTGTGCTCACGTCTATGGGAGGAACGGATCTGTTCGGCTGGATGGAGAGAAATCATTTTGACGAAGCCGGGGCTCATTTTCTGATGGAAGTGGCAAAAAACAATGTGGGATTGGTGCTGCCTGGATGTCAGCCGGTCTATAACCCTATGTTTGGCCAGTGGCTGTATAAAAATAAGAAAATGTATCAGGATCTGAAAGCCTGGATGCCGGAATTCCACAAAACCGGAGCGAAGCTGTTTATCCAGCTGACAGCAGGTTTTGGAAGATCCTTTACCGTCAGTGAAATGATGGAGAAACTGTACACGAATAAAGTATTGAGAGTGCTGTCAAAACCATTTATGGATCTGGACAAAATCACAGCGACAGCCAGCCCGTCTCCGAACCGCTGGTCGGACAAGGTTCCATCCAGGGAGATGACAAGGGAGGAGATCCATGAATTTGTCCAGGCATTTGCCAAGACTGCAAAAATGCTTCAGGACGCAGGAGTGGATGGCGTGGAGATTCATGCAGTTCACGAAGGCTATCTGCTGGATCAGTTTACTTTGAAATATGTCAATCACAGAACCGATGAGTATGGAGGATCTTTTGAGAATCGGTACCGGTTTGCTGTGGAGATTGTGCAGGCGATCAAGAAGGCGTGCGGAGATCATTTCCCGGTTTCCCTGCGTTACAGTGTACTGTCGAAGACGAAGGGATTCCGTATGGGAGCTCTGCCGGGAGAGGACTATGTGGAAGCCGGAAGGGACATGGAGGAATCTCAGAAGGCGGCCAGATATCTGCAGGAAGCAGGATACGACATGCTCAACTGCGATAATGGAACTTATGACGCCTGGTATTGGGCCCATCCGCCGATCTATATGCCTGAGAACTGTAATCTGGAAGACGTGGAGCATATTCGGAAATATGTGGATATTCCCGTCGTATGCGCCGGACGTCTGGATCCCTATGTGGCCGCTGAGGCGATTGAACAGGGCAAGCTGGATGGAGCCGGATTCGCCCGTCCGTTCCTGGCAGACCAGGAATGGGTGACAAAGCTGATTGAGGATAGACCGGAGGATATCCGCCCCTGTATTTTGTGCCACAATGGATGCTTTAATATGTGTCATTACAAAGGGGTACCCAACGATCAGGATCTTTATGACAGTCTTCATCTGGCCAGATGCGCAGTCAATGCGCAGACCATGCAGTGGGACAAACATTTTATCCGGCCGGCAGATGTCTCCAAGAAGGTTCATATCATCGGCGGCGGAATCGGCGGTATGGAGGCGGCCAGAGTTCTGAAACTGCGCGGACATGTTCCAGTGATTCATGAAAAGAGTCTGGTGCTGGGAGGAACCTTCATTGCGGCCAGTGCGGAGTCTTATAAAGGAAAATTGCGGGAACTGCTGGCATGGTACCGCCGGCAGATGGAGGTATTAGGGATTGAAGTTCATCTGGGAGATGAAATTCAGGATATCAGCCAGTTCGGACAGGAACCAGTGATTGTGGCTACGGGAGCGCAGCCGAGAGTGCTGGGAAAAATTCCTGGACATGAACGGATGATTGAGGCCTGTGAATATTTAAACGGAGCAGAAGTGGGAGAGACTGTGGCTGTTGTAGGCGGAGGACTCACCGGATGTGAAATCGCTTATGAGCTGGCTTTGCAGGGAAAGAAGCCAGTCATTGTGGAAATGAAAAATGACCTGATTGCCCAGAAAGGAGTATGCCTTGCAAATAGCTCTTATTTAAGAGAGTGGTTTGCCCTCCACCAGGTACCGGTTTATCTGGAGACTTCCCTGAAAAAAGTGGAGGAGAAGGCGATTGTCTGTGAGAAAAAGGATGGGAAACAGATTGAGATCCCCTGTGATTCCGTGATCAGCTCAGCCGGATACATACCGGATCCGCTGGCACAGGAGAATAAACAGGTTTATCTGGTGGGAGACTGTAAAAAAGTAGGAAATTTAAGGTCTGTCATCTGGGGCGCTTATGAGACTGCCATGAAAATATAGAAAACGCAGTGAAAAGCAGGTGATGAGGAGAGATTATGGAAAAAAGAAAACATAGCAGGCTGGCAGAAGAAATTGCCCAGGAGGGAATTGTCCTTCTGGAAAACCATGGGATTCTGCCACTGGATCTAAAAGAGCAGGTTGCCCTTTACGGGCAGGCCGCAAGGCATACCATCAAAGGGGGGACTGGTTCCGGAGATGTCAATTGCCGCAGGACTGTGAGTGTGGAGCAGGGAATGAGAGAGTTGGGCGCAAATCTGGAAGAAACGGGATGGCTGGACGCTTATGACCAGGTGACCACACAGGCCAGAGATTCCTGGCGAAGGGAGATTGAAGAAAAAGAGGCACAGGGGCAAGAATTTATTGATGCTTATTTTGAGACACCCTATCAGAATCCACAGGAAAATCTGATTGAGAAAGAGCAGATGGCGAAAGCCGGGACAGTCCTTTATGCGCTGGGAAGGATATCTGGAGAAGGTGCGGATCGAAGTCCGGGAAAAGGAGATTTTCAGCTCTCAGATTCGGAAAGAGAGAACTTAAGACGCCTGGACGCAGCCGGAAAAAGAATTATTCTGGTTCTAAATACGGGAGGAATTCTGGATCTTCGGTTTGTGGATGAATTTTCAGGAATACAGGCAGTCATTCTTCTTGGACAGGCCGGCATGGAGGCGGGAAGGGCCTTGGCAAAAGCCCTGTATGGACAAGTGAATCCCAGCGGGCGTCTGACCGATACCTGGGCGGCCTCCTACGATCAATACCCTTCCTGGGATACCTTCGGAAGACAAAATGGGGACGTGACAAAAGAATTTTATTATGAAGGAATTTATGTGGGGTATCGCTGGTTTGACTGTTTCCAAAAAAAGGTGCGATATCCGTTTGGATACGGGTTGTCTTATACTTCTTTTGACGAACAGATTGTGGATGTGCAGGCGAAGGGAAAAGCAGGTTATCTGGATGTGACAGTGAAAAACACTGGGGAGCGGTATAGTGGAAAGGAAGTTCTTCAGCTCTATCTCCATGGTCCGAAGATTGAAAATGTGGCAAGGGAAGAGAAAAAATTAGTTGCTTTTGCCAAGTCCAGGCTTTTGTCTCCAGGAACGGAAGAGGTTGTGCGGCTGAATTTTGAATTGCGGGACTTTATGAGATTTGACGAAAAACTCAGTGCCTGGATTTTGGATGCGGGGGATTACCTGCTGTGTCTTGGCGAAAATGCGGCTGTGGAGAAGCCGGCGGCAGTGATTCGTGTGATGGAGACGGTGACGGAAAAAGTCAGCCCGGTCTGCCCTGTCCGGACCGATTTTGAGGAGTGGTCCGGGGAAAATTTATTTTCAGAAAATAGTCCAATCCTTTCCGGAAATTGCCCGGTTATCGAGGTGACAATTCCCGGGACAGAGCCTTTGTATGTGGTTTCCAGAGAAAAAGAGAAAATGGAAGAAGAGATTCTAAAAATCTGTGAAAGCCTGACGCAGGAAGAAAAAATTCATTTGGTCTGCGGGGTGGTTTCTCAGGATTCCAAGGCGGGGGCTTCTGCGGTTTCTGTGCCGGGAGCGGCCGGTGAGACGGTAAAAATCTTAAGGCAGGGAGAAGAATTTCTGCCGGGAATTATTCTGGCAGATGGGCCTGCCGGGGTAAGACTTGCGAGAGTGTATGAGACGGATGACTGTGGGAATCTTCTTGCGGGGGATATCAAAAGTGCCCTGGAAGGCGGATTTTTCGCCGATGAAAAACCGCTGCAGCCGGGCAGAATCCGTCATGAGCAGTATACCACGGCATTTCCTGTGGGAACAACGGCGGCGCAGACCTGGAATGAAGGACTTTTGTGTGAATTTGGACGGGCTGTGGCAGAGGAAATGGCGGATTTTCAGGTGGACCTTTGGCTGGCACCTGGAATGAATATACACAGGAATCCGCTGTGTGGAAGAAATTTTGAATATTTTTCCGAAGATCCCTATCTCACCGGAAAGATGGCTGCAGCTGTCACAAGAGGAGTGCAGGAAAATCAGAATACAGGTGTCACGATTAAGCATTTTGCCTGCAATTCCCAGGAAGATAACCGTATGGGTGTGGACAGTATCGTAGGTGAGAGGGCACTTAGGGAAATCTATCTGAGAGGATTTGAAACTGCAGTGAGGGAAGCGCAACCGGAGGCGATCATGACTTCCTACAATAAGCTGAATGGCAGTTATACATCCAACTGTGAGGACTTATGTACCATCGCAGCTCGTCAGGAATGGGGATTTCAAGGAATGATTATGACAGACTGGACAACGACGGAACATGGTTCTGTGAGTTGGAAATGCGTGAAGGCAGGGAATGATCTGATTATGCCAGGCTCGGCGGCAGATCATGAGAATATAAGGAAGGCTCTGAAAGAAGGAAGCCTCACCGAAGAGGAGCTGGATATTTGTGTCTGCCGTATAATCCGGGGGATTCTGCGTTTAAAACGAAATAGAAATTAAGGAGATGAAATCTTTGCTGCAGATTCAGCATATTTGCAAGGAGTACAGGACAGACAAACTGGTGCAGAAAGCATTGGATGATGTAAGCCTGAATCTAAGAGACAATGAGTTTGTCGCCATTCTGGGGCCCAGTGGCTCCGGAAAGACGACACTTTTAAATATTATCGGTGGATTGGACCGCTATGACAGTGGAGATTTGATTATCAATGGAATTTCAACCAAGCAGTATAAAGACAAAGATTGGGATTCCTACCGGAATCATACCATTGGCTTTGTATTTCAAAGTTATAACCTGATTCCTCATCAGACCGTACTTGCCAATGTGGAATTGGCTCTTACAATCTCGGGAATTGGGAAGGCAGAACGGAGAGAGCGGGCAGTAAAAGCGTTAGAAGAAGTCGGGCTTGGAGCTCAGCTTCACAAAAAACCCAATCAGATGTCCGGAGGGCAGATGCAGAGAGTCGCGATTGCCAGAGCATTGGTAAATAATCCCGATATTCTTCTGGCGGATGAGCCAACCGGTGCGCTGGACAGTGAGACCAGTGTTCAGGTGATGGATCTGCTGCGGGAGGTGGCAAAAGACCGCCTGGTGGTAATGGTAACACACAATCCAGAGCTGGCTGAGGAATATGCCACCAGGATTGTCAACTTAAAAGACGGGAAGATCCGCTCCGACTCAGATCCCTATGAGATTGACGAGAAGCTCTATCAAAAGCCGGAGCACAAAAATATGGGGAAGGCGTCTATGTCCTTTCTCACAGCTTTGGCGCTGAGCTTTAACAACCTGAGGACCAAAAAAGCGAGGACACTTCTGACTTCCTTTGCAGGTTCGATTGGAATTATAGGAATTTCTTTGATTCTGGCACTCTCCACGGGAGTGAATGCCTATATCCAGACGGTGGAGGAAGAGACACTCTCGGAATATCCTCTGCAGATTCAAAGTACCGGGGTGAATTTATCCTCCATGCTTTCCGAAGATGGCACTACCCAGGAGGGAGAGGCCGGAGAGATCCATGTGATTGAGATGGTTACAGATATGTTTTCCACCATGAATTCCAACGACCTGGGGGCATTGAAGACCTATTTCGATGACGGAGGAGGTGGAATCGGAAAATACGTGAATGCCATTGAGTATTCTTATAATGCTGCGCCTCAGATCTATCGTCAGGATGAGGACGGAGTCCGTCAGGTGAATCCGGACAAGTCCTTTGACGCGCTGGGACTTGGTTCCTCATCTGGTTCCAACAGCATGATGTCATCGATGATGAGTACGGATGTTTTCTATGAGATGCCGGAGAATACCGGGCTGTATGAGAACCAGTATGATGTGAAGGCAGGAAGATGGCCCAAGTCATACAATGAGTGTGTGGTAGTTTTGACGTCCTCGGGCGGGATCAGTGATTTTATGCTCTATACCCTGGGACTTCGGGATTCCATGGAACTGGATGATATGATTCAGCAGTTCATCAATGAAGAGACCGTGGAGGTTCCGGATAATATGGGAACCTATGACTATGAGGATCTTCTGGGAATTCGTTTTAAGCTGGTGAACAGCGCGGATTATTATGAATATGACAGTCAGTATGAAGTCTGGAGAGATAAGTCTGATGATGACGCATATATGGAAAAGCTGGTGGAAGATGGAGAAGACCTCACGATTGTGGGCGTGGTTCAGCCGGCAGAGGATGCCAATGGAATGCTGCTCAGCACAGGCATCGGATACCCGGCATCCCTGATTGAACATGTAGCGCAGGAGGCTTCTCAGAGTGAGATTGTAAAAAGCCAGCTGAAGGATCACACCGTCAATGTCTTCACCAACGAGCCGTTTGGAGAGGAGACGCAGGAAGAATTTGATATGGATTCTCTGTTTCAGTTTGATGAGAAAGCTCTGGAAAAAGCCTTTTCCATCGATGAAGACCAGCTGACCAAAGGTCTGGAAAATTCCATTGATGTATCCGATTTCTCAGATCTTGGAGGTGGAGAGCTGGATTTATCCGGAATACTGGATTTTGGCAGCATTAATATGGATTTTCCGGAATTCCCGAGCCTGAATCTGAAGGATCTGATGGGAAGTATCAATCTGACGGTATCAGAAGAAGATCTGCGCCAGATGATCTCCGGTCTTCTTGGAGGATACCAGAATTATGCCGTGGAAAATCCCCAGGCAGATTATTCCAGACTTGGAGAGTATTTCCTGGATTATCTGGGGACGAAAGAGGCAAGGAGTGTTCTCTCAGAGAATCTGCGGGAAATGATTCTGGAAAATGGTGATATTCTCATCACAGCCGACGAGATTGAGACGCTCTTTCAAAACGTGATGGCCGGCTATCAGTCGTATGCGGCTGAGAACGGATACACGGATCCGGATCGGTTCGATGAATATCTTCTGGAGTATCTTCAGACAGAGGAAGCCCAGGTAATTGTGTCTGACTGGTCTTCCCAGGTCTTTCAGGATGTCCCGCAGATGGGAATCTCCCAGGAGCAGCTTGAGCAGCTGGCGGAAGATTTGATGAATGGCTATCAGGAGTATGCGATTGGTAACGGGCTGCCGGATCCAGGACAGATGGGAGCTTATTTCCTGGATTATCTGTCAACGGAGGAAGCACAGGGACTGCTGATGGACGGAATTAACGGGATGGTGGACACCGGAAGTCTTCAGGAACAGATTGCCGGTTCTTTGCAGAGCTATTTCCAGGAAGTGATGGGAAGCGTCGCACAAGGGTTGGAAGAACAGGTTACCTCTGCAATCCAGCAGCTGATGGGGCAGATTGCCACCCGCATGGAGGAGGCGATGGAAGAGACAATGACACAGCTTGGTTCCAACCTTCAAAATGCCATGAATATCGATGCGGACGCGTTTCAGAATGCTTTCTCCATGAATATGAGTGGAGATGAGCTGATGGAGCTTTTGATGTCCATGAGTACGACAGAGAATGCGACCTATGAGAATAACTTGCAGAAACTGGGGTATGTGGATTTTAAAGTGCCCAGTGAGATTGACATCTATCCCAAAGACTTCGAGAGCAAGGAGCAGGTGGTACGGATTCTGGATCAATATAATCAGCGGATGGAAGAGGAAGGAAAAGATGAGCAGGTTATCACTTACACAGATGTGGTGGGAACTTTGATGTCTTCCGTCACCAATATTATTGATATTATCAGCTATGTGCTGATTGCTTTTGTGGCCATCTCCCTGGTGGTTTCCTCCATTATGATTGGTGTCATCACTTATATCAGTGTATTGGAACGTAAGAAGGAGATTGGAATTCTGCGGGCAATCGGGGCATCCAAGGGAAATATTTCCCAGGTATTTAACGCGGAGACTTTTATTATAGGATTGTGTGCGGGGATTCTGGGAATTGTCCTGACATTGATTATTTTGGTTCCGGGAAATGCGCTGATTCATCACCTGGCCAATACGGATAACATCAATGCCTATCTTCCGGCAGGCTATGCATTGATTCTGATTCTGCTCAGTGTCCTGTTGACGCTGCTGGGCGGGTTGATTCCATCCAAGAAGGCAGCCAAGAGTGACCCGGTGACCGCACTTCGCACAGAATAAAAGAAATTGAGAGGAAAATATGGAAGAAAAAACATTTACAATCATAGAAGAAAACATGAAATGGATTCAAGAGCAGACATCAGAATTTGCCAAGCTCATGACATATTACAAATGTGCAATCATGGAGATTGAGACAAAATTTCACGTACTCAATGAGGAGTTTTCACTGGAACATGACCGCAATCCGATCAGCAGTATCAAATCCAGATTGAAATCTCCCGGCAGCATTTTGGAGAAGCTTCAGAGGAGAGGATTCGAGAATTCTTTGAGATCCATTGAAGAGAATCTGAATGACATTGCCGGAGTCCGGGTAATCTGCTCCTTCCCGGCAGATGTCTATGCGTTGGCGGAATCTTTTCTCAAACAGGATGACATCACGCTGGTGACTAAAAAGGATTACATTGCCCATCCGAAGCCCAATGGCTACCGCAGTCTTCATATGATCGTAGAGATTCCGATCTTTTTGGCACACGAGAAAAAGAGCATGAAAGTGGAACTTCAGCTTCGGACGATTGCCATGGACTTCTGGGCCAGTCTGGAACACCAGCTGCGCTATAAAAAAGAGACGGAATTTACGGATGAGATGGCGGATGAACTCTATCAGTGCGCAAAGATCAGTGCGAAACTGGACGAGCGTATGGACAATCTCAGAAGACGGGTCTTGGGGGAACGTTCCTGTATCATAGAATCATACAGACAGAATGTTTGATAAGGAGAAGTTTATGCGTCTGGAAGCATTGATCAATAAAAATTATGATCTTCTCACTGCCAATGACCGGGAGATTGCCAATGTCATATTCCGTGACAAGCAGGCTGTCAGAAAGATGAACAGCGCACAGCTGTCCGAACATCTCCATGTGTCGAGAACTACTTTTGTGAGATTCATGAAGAAACTGGGGATCCAGTCTTTCGCAGAGTTTAAGGTACTGATGGAAGAAGAGGAGAACCGTCAGGAATCCCAGGTATTTCATCTGCGGGATATTGTGGACCAGTATCACAGTATGATTGAAGAACTGCAAAGGCATGACTATGATAAGATCTGCCGGATGATTTTTTGTGCTGAGAATATCTATCTGTATGGATCTGGAAATGAACAAAAAGCCATCGCCGAAGAGTTCAAACGGATCTTTCTGATTTTTGGGAAATGCTGCATCGATCTGTTTGATTTGGGAGAAGTGGAGTTTGCCAAAAAACGGTTTCATTCGAAGGATATCTTTCTGGCCATCTCGCTGTCCGGGGAGAATCCGGATGCAGTGCGCGTTATGCGCTGTGTGCAGGGAAGTGAGATACAGACGGTTTCTCTTACCAGATGGGCCAACAATTCTCTGGCCAGAATGTGCCAGGAGAACTTATACGTGGGAACTCGGACGGTATCACAGTCAGAATCCCGTTCCTATGAGATGGTGGCTGCTTTTTATATTTTGCTGGACATTCTCTCTGTCCGGTATCTGGAGTATTTTAATCAGCACAAGAAGGAGAAGACCGATGAAAGTGGAACAGATGCTGAACCAGTTTTATGACCGTTTCAGTGAGAATGAGAAATATCTCTGCCATTATCTGACAGGGCATTATGAGGATTGCGCGAAAAGCACGCTGGCAGAGTTTGCCAAAGGAAGCAGCGTCTCTCAGACAATGTGGATCCGTTTCGCCAAAAAGATCGGACTGTCCGGATATGGAGAGCTGAAAGCCCGGATTAAGATGGAACTTAAGGAAGGGAGAGCTCTTCCGGAAGGGCTTATGGAGAAAGTGACACAGAGTTATCACAAGATGATGGATGATCTTGTCAAGAGAGATCTTAAGGGAATTTTTGATCTGATTTATGAGGCAGATAAAGTATTCGCCTATGGGAGCGGGTCTTCGCAGGCCAGGGTGGCCAGCGAGATGACGAGAATCTTTCTTCCTCTTAAGCAGATGATACACATTCACGGACATGATATGATTCACGCGATTCAGAAAATCGCAAGACCGCAGGATCTGGTCTTTTTGATCTCTCTGTCTGGAGAGTCTGATAATGTGGTGGAGCTGGGGAAAGCGCTGAGAGTGAATCATGTGCCAACAGTTTCGGTGACAAGAATGAAAAATAATACACTGGCATCTCTGTGTACAGAGAATCTGTATATTCATTCTGTCCAGATGCCGGTGGAATACGGAATGGAGTATGAGATCTCCACACCATATTTTATCCTGACAGAATTTTTATACCTGTCTTACGGGAATTACCTGGCAGAACGATAAGTATACAAAAATTTAAAAAATAAATATATGTACAAAAAGAGTACATTGATTTTAAAGAGGGCCATTCTATTGAATGGTCTTTTTCTTTTTGCTAGTATAATGGCGAAGCAGGAAGGAGGTTCCCATGACAAAGATTATTTATATGGATATTGACGGAACCCTGCGGGATGAGAGAGAAGGGATCGCAGAAAGTGCCAGGAAAGCGGTGCAGGCATGTCGGGAACAGGGAATCTACCTGGTGATCTGTACAGGAAGAAATCTGGGAAGTGTACAGGATGATGTGCTGGCATTGGGAATGGACGGAATTATTTCCGCAGGAGGATGTGATATCCGGTTTCAAGGAAAAATTCTGGCACAAAAGTATTTTTCTATGAAGCTGCTGGGAGAAATCCTGGAAGCAGTGAGAAAAAGAAAGCTTGGAGCGGCTCTGGAGGCAGAGACCGAGATTTATATGAATGGAAAAGCTGCCGGATTCTATCAGGAGGATTTTGGCAGAAAAATTTACGGGTGCGAGAATGCGCAGCAAATCCGGGAGAAGAACAAGATTCGATATGAAGATAATTTTTCACAGCTTTGGAAGGATTGTGAGAAGATTCATAAGATCTGCCTTTGGGGTACAAAAGATCATATTCAGGAAATTACAAAAAAGTTTCTGCCGGATGTCCAGGTGGTTCAGGAGAAGGAGTGGAATCAAAGCTGGTATCTGGAACTTCTGCCGAGAGGATGCGGCAAGGGAAAAGCGGTGAAATTTCTGAACCGATATCTGAATATCAAAAAAGAGGACAGTATGAGTTTTGGGGATGGAGACAATGATATTGAGATGCTCAAGGCTTCCGGAATTGGAATTGCAGTACAAGGCGGAAGCGAAGAGCTTATAAAATATGCGGATTCCGTGTGCGGCAGTCCGAAAGAGAATGGTGTTTTTCTGGAACTGTGCAGGAGAGGAATTCTCCACCAGAATGGATAGAGAAACGAATAGAAGCAGGAAAAAGGAAGGAGAACAAAAAATGGAGAAATTATGGTGGCAGGAAGAAGTGGTCTATCAGATTTATCCCAAAAGTTTCCAGGACAGCAATCAAGATGGGATCGGAGACATCAAGGGAATTACGAACCGCCTGGATTATCTGCAGAATCTGGGTGTGACCATGCTGTGGATCTGTCCGATATACCGTTCCCCCATGGACGATAATGGATATGACGTGTCAGACTACCGCAGCCTGGCGCCGGAGTTTGGCAGGATGGAAGATCTGGATGAACTGATTCAGGAGGCAGGGAAGAGAAAGATCCGGATTATGCTGGATCTGGTTATTAACCATAGTTCGGATGAACATGAATGGTTTCAGAAAGCTCTGGAAGATCCCAAGAGTAAGTATCACGATTACTATATCTTCAAGGATGGAAAAGAAAGACCCAACAACTGGAGATCCATATTCGGCGGAAGTGTGTGGGAGAAAGTACCGGGAAGGGAAGAGTATTATTACCACACATTTGGAAAGAAACAGCCGGATCTGAACTGGGAAAATGAGAAACTGCGCGAAGAACTCTATGACATGGTGAACTGGTGGCTGGATAAGGGAATTGCCGGATTTCGAATTGACGCAATCACCTTTATCAAAAAAGATCTGACCTGGTCGGACAGAGAGGCAGATGGTGTGGATGGACTTTCCAAATGTACGAAGTCATCCAGGACTCAGCCGGGGATCGGAGTATTTCTCCATGAACTCAAAGAGAATACCTTCGACAGACACCGATGCGTTACGGTGGCGGAAGCTCCGGGGGTACCCTATGAGGATCTGGATGATTTCATTGGAAAAGACGGATATTTTGATATGATTTTTGACTTCCGCTATGCGGATCTGGATATTGCCTCCGGGAGCGAATGGTTTAAGCGGATACCATGGACTGTGAAGGAATTGGGCGAGAAGATTATGGCAAGTCAGATGGCAATGCAGAAATACGGCTGGGCGGCCAACTTTATTGAGAATCACGATCAGCCAAGAGCGACTTCAAAATACTTACAGGAAGCACAGGACAATCCGGATGCTGTCAAAATGCTCGGCGCCATGTATTTCTTCCTTCGGGGGACTCCCTTCATCTATCAGGGACAGGAATTGGGTATGGTGAATTTTAAACGGGATTCCATCGGGCAATTCAATGACCTGTCCAGCATTGATCAATATAACCGGTCGATGGAAGAGGGGCTTTCGAAGGAGGAGGCTCTTGAGATTGTGAATTTAAGGAGCAGAGATAATGGCAGGACACCTTTCCCGTGGAACCAGGAACGTTATGGAGGTTTTTCACAGCACACTCCCTGGCTGATGATGGGGGAGGAATACCCAAGAATTAACGCGGCAGATCAGGTGGGAAGAGAAGGCAGTATCTACGAGTTTTACAAAGAGATGATTGCTTTCCGGCAGGAAGGGCCTTGCCGTGATACCTTGATTTATGGTGAGATCGCACCGCTTGCGTCCAGTGAAAATGTGATTGCGTACCGCAGGTTCACAGACACAGAGACGATCTATTGCTGGTTCCATTTTGGAAAGGAAGCAGTGAAAGAGACACTTCCACAGGATCATATGCAGACCGTGTGGAGCAGTCAAAAAGAAGTATATATTACAGAAAATCAATTGGTACTTCAGCCATACCAGGCAATACTGATGAGGGGCAAATAAAAAAAGGAGGAAGAGACAATGGCAGGGACAGATTACGGCAAAATTGCATCCCAGATTATTGAGGTGGTGGGAAGAGACAACATTATTTCAGCGACCCACTGTGCGACACGGCTTCGGCTGATTGTCAAAGATAAGGACAAGATTGATGAAAAAAAGATTGAGAAAATTCCGCTGGTAAAGGGAACATTCTTCAATGCGGGGCAGTACCAGATTATTCTGGGAACGGGAATTGTAAACAAAGTTTACGCGGAAATGGAGAGCATGGGGCTGAAAACCCTATCCAAACAGGAGCAGGATGAGATTATCAAAAAGCAGCAAAAGGGCGTAAAACGAATGATGCGTACTCTGGGTGATATTTTCATTCCGATTATCCCCGTGATTGCGGCAACCGGTCTTTTTCTGGGCCTGAAAGGCTGCATTTTCAATGACAATGTGCTGGGACTTTTCGGAGCTTCCACAGATATGATTCCGGCTTATATTGTAACCCTGGTAAACGTACTCACAGAGACGGCCTTCTCCTTTTTACCGGCAATTATCTGCTGGTCGGCATTTAAAGTGTTTGGAGGAACGCCGGTCATTGGAATTGTGCTGGGACTGATGCTGGTGTCTCCTATTTTGCCCAATGCGTATTCCGTGGCAGATCCCAACAGCGGTGTGGAGGCAGTGATGGCGTTCGGGGCAATTCCCATCGTAGGATGCCAGGGAAGTGTCCTGACGGCAATCCTGACGGCTTTGATCGGAGCTAATCTGGAGAAAAAGCTCAGAAAAGTTATGCCGAATGCTCTGGATTTGATCATGACTCCTTTTGTGGTCATGCTGGTTACGTTTTTGATTGTGATTCTGGGAATCGGACCGGTTATGCATGTGATTGAGCTGGGACTTGTGGATATCGTGGAGAAACTGGTACATCTGCCTCTGGGAATCGGCGGATTTATTATAGGGGCAACTTACCCGCTCCTTGTCATCACAGGTCTTCACCATACCTACACGATGATTGAGACTTCCCTTCTGGCCAATACCGGATTTAACCCGGTAATTACTCTGTGCGCAATGTATGGATTTGCCAATGTGGGAACCTGTCTTGCTTTCTTTGTGAAATCAAAAAAAGAAAGCGTGCGTCAGACCAGTATCGGTGCTATGCTTTCTCAGCTGTTCGGAATCAGCGAGCCGGTTCTGTTCGGTATTCAGCTGCGGTATAACCTGAGGCCATTGATTATCATGCTGTGTACTTCCGGACTTGGGGCAGCGATATTGTCCTTGTTGAATATTCAGTCCAATTCCTACGGACTGGCGGTGCTGCCTTCTTATCTGATGTATATTTATGAAGGCAGACAGCTGCTGTGGTATTTTGTGGTTTCTGTATTCTCTGTAGTATTTTGTTTCGTGATGACCTGTATGTTCGGAATTCCCAAAGAAGTACTGGTTCCAGACGAGGACGAGAGCACAGAAGAAGTGCCCGAAATCGAGGAACACGCCCAAGAAGGTTCTAAAGAAACTTTTTTCCTTGCTTCCCCGGTGAACGGAGAAGTGATTCCACTCGAGCAGGTTGATGACCCGGTATTCTCCCAGAAAGTTCTGGGCGATGGATTTGCCGTGCTTCCAAAGGACGGTGTGGTGAAAGCTCCCGTGGACGGCGTGATTGAAGTGGCTTATGAGACAGGACATGCGGTGGGAATTTCCACCCGGACAGGGGCGGAGGTTCTGATCCATATTGGAATCAATACGGTGGAGATGAATGGAGACGGCTTCCAGATGATGGTCAAAGAAGGACAGGAAGTGAAAAAAGGCGATGTCCTTGTGCAGGCAGATCTGGAACAGATCCGCAAAGCAGGAAAAGATACGGCTGTGATTGTTCTTCTCACCTCAGGGGAGAAGGCGAAGATGCTTGGTGACTCTGGAAAGGTCTTAGCCGCAAAAGAATGGATTTGTGAGGGAATTGCGGAATAATCAGTTGCCCCAAGAGATATCCTGAATTATAATATAGATAAGGCTGGTGCGCTGGCACCAGCCTTATTTGTCAATTCAGGGAGGAATACGATGGAAAAGCTTTTGTTCGGTACAGCTTATTATGATGAATATATGCCCTATGACCGTCTGGATGAGGACGTGCAAATGATGAAAAAAGCGGGAATCAATGTGGTGCGCATTGCGGAATCCACATGGAGTACCTGCGAACTTCAGGAAGGAATCTTTGATTTTTCCCATGTGGAGAGGGTGATGGATGCCATGGAGGCAGCCGGAATTTCCGTGATCATCGGAACACCTACCTATGCCGTGCCCACCTGGATGGTGAAATCCTATCCGGATGTCATTGCGACCACTGTGAAAGGAAGGGGAATATACGGGGCACGTCAGATCATGGATATCACGCATCCGGTGTATCGGTTTTACGCAGAGCGGGTGATCCGTGAACTGATGAAACACACAGCTCACAGAGACTGTGTCATAGGTTTCCAGCTTGACAATGAGACAAAATATTATGGGACGGCGGGAAAAAATGTACAGGAAAAATTTGTAAAGTATTTGAGAAGAAAGTTTCAGGATAATCTGGATGCCATGAATGAGGAATTCGGGCTGGATTATTGGAGCAACCGTGTCAACGCCTGGGAAGATTTTCCGGATGTGAGAGGGACGATCAATGGAAGCCTGGGAGCAGAGTTTGAAAAATTCCAGAGGTCTTTGGTGGATGAGTTTTTAAGTTGGCAGGCTAAGATTGTGGGGGAATACAAACGGGAGGATCAGTTTATCACCCATAATCTCGATTATGAGTGGAGAGGTTATTCCTTTGGCGTTCAGCCAGATGTGAATCACTACCATGCGGCCAGATGCCTGACCATACCCGGGGTAGATATCTATCATCCCACTCAGGACGAACTGACAGGGGCCGAGATTTCCTTCGGAGGTGATATGTCCAGAAGTCTGAAAGGAGGTAATTATCTGGTCCTTGAGACTCAGGCACAGGGATATCCGAGGTGGACTCCCTATGCAGGACAGCTGCGTCTGCAGGCGTACAGCCACATTGCCTCCGGGGCAAACAGTGTGATGTACTGGCATTGGCACTCCATCCATAATTCTTACGAAACTTACTGGAAAGGACTGCTCAGTCATGATTTTCAGGAAAATGAGACATACCGGGAAGCCTGCGTGATCGGCAAGGAGTTTCAGAAAATCGGCGGTCATCTGGTCAACTTAAAAAAGAAGAACCATGTGGCAGTGATGGTGAGCAATGAGGCGCTTACAGCATTGAAATGGTTTGGAATCCAGGCAGTTTCCGGGGATAACGGAGAGATGATGTACAACGATGTGCTCAGGTGGGTGTATGACACACTGTATCGAATGAATGTGGAGTGCGATTTTGTCTGGCCGGAATCTGATAATCTGGAAGAATACCGTATGATTGTTGTACCTGCTCTCTATGCGGCACCCGATGATCTTCTGCTCAGACTGAAGCAGTATGTGAAAGACGGAGGAGTGTTGGCAGCGACTTTTAAGACCGGATTTGCCAATGAGAATGTGAAGGTAAGCTGTGAGGTGCAGCCTCATATTCTCCGGGAATGTCTGGGGCTTGCCTATGACCAGTTCACATTTCCAAAAAAGGTGGGGCTGCGAGGTGAGATTGCCCTGCCGGACGGCTCAGAGGAAGCAAGGGTGTTCATGGAATTGTTAAGACCGCAGGAAGCCAAAGTTCTGGCAGGTTATGATCACAGAGAATGGAAACACTATGCGGCGGTAACCAGAAATGAATATGGGAAAGGAAAAGCCTACTATATCGGCTGTATGACCAGTGAAGGAGTGCTTAGGAATATTTTCAAAAGAGCACTGGCAGACGCGAAGGTTCCATATCCGGAAGACATAAGCTTCCCTGTGATCGTAAGAAAAGGGATCAATGGTTTCGGAAAAAAGATCTGCTTCTATCTGAATTATTCCGCCGGGGAACAGGTGGTCTCCTTGTCGGGAACAGGAATAGATCTTCTGACCCAGGAAAAGGTTCAGGGTACGATGACGATTCCGGCATGGGGCGTGCGAGTGACCGAGATGAAGTGATAGAGAGAAAAGATTCTGTGAGAAATATATGGATAATTCGGTTATGAAAAGACAAAATATTTATGAGAATACTCTGCAGTTTCAGGGAAGGTGGAGAACTTACCAGAAGCGGGTGCTGGACAATTCCGGAAAATACCTTGCGGATCATAAAATTCATATTGTGGCAGCTCCGGGTTCAGGGAAGACAACACTGGGAATTGAATTGATCCGGCGTCTGGGAGAACCCTGTCTGATTTTATCTCCCAGCATTACAATCCGTCAGCAATGGCTGGAGCGTATCAAGGAGAGCTTTCTCCTGGAAGGCTATGAGGCGGAAAAAATTCTGTCCAATGATCTGAAAAATATGAGACTGATTACTGCAGTCACTTATCAGGCATTATACAGTGCCATGAAAAATGATCATGGATGTCTGGAAGAAGGAGATCTGGCGGATGATTCCTCAGAGAAAGAAAATGTGGACTTTCGAAATTTTGAACTTTTGGATGCCATACAGGCTGCGAAGGTGAAAACGGTTTGTCTGGACGAGGCACATCATCTGCGGAGTGAGTGGTGGAAAGCCCTGGAAAAATTCATGGAAAAGCTGGAGGGAATCTCTGTGATTTCTCTGACAGCTACGCCTCCTTACGACAGTACTCCGGGGCAGTGGAAACGATACATAGATCTGTGCGGACCCATTGATGAGGAAATTTTTACACCAGAACTTGTGAAAGATGGGAGTCTCTGCCCCCATGAGGACTATATATTTTTTAACTGGCCTACAAAGGCAGAAGAAAAGAAGATAAAAGAATACCGGAAAACAGTAGAAGAGTTTCGCAAACAGCTTTTGGAAGATTTTGCTTTTTCTGATCTGATCGCGTCCCATAAGGGATTGAAAAGCCCGCAAGAGTATGGTGAGAAGTTTCTTGAAAATCCTTCCTATTTTTCTTCTTTCCTGATTTTCTGTCAGTCGCAGAAGATACCACTCCCCCAATATCTGTTGGAATTGATCGGGACAGATGGATATCTGCCTGGCCTGAATGATCACTGGCTGGAGATTCTTTTGCAGGGATTTCTGTTCGAAGATACAACGTCTTATCAGGTATCGCACGAGGAACGTGAGAAGTTGATAAAAAGGCTGAAAGAAGCCGGATGCATTCATCGGAATAGAGTGTCTTTGACGGGAGGGGAAGAGCTGTCAAGACTTCTGGTGAAAAGTCAGGGGAAGATGGAAAGTATCCGGAAAATTGCAGAGGCAGAGTATCAGGCCCTGGGAGCAGATCTTCGTCTGCTGATTCTGTGCGATTATATCAAGAAAGAAAGTCTTTCCCGCATAGGTACCGAGAAAGAACTGATCACGGAAATTGGAGCAGTACCTATTTTTGAGTATTTGAGAAGAAGCGGCCGGGAGGGGATACGCCTGGGCTGTCTGAGTGGAAGCGTGATGATCGTTCCACTGGATGTGAAAAGAAAGTTGGAGAAGCTTCTGGAAGAAAAGGAATGCGCGGGAGTTCTGACACCTTTGAGAGATACTGGATATGGACAATTGCAGGTGAGAGGAAAAAATGTTCATGCGGTGTCTGTGGTGACAGAGTTGTTCCGGGCGGGTGATATTCAGATACTGATAGGAACGAAATCACTACTCGGAGAAGGCTGGGATGCCCCCTGTGTCAATTCGTTGATTCTCGCCACCTATGTGGGGGCTTTTATGCTGAGCAATCAAATGCGGGGTCGTACAATCCGGACAGATCCGGAAAATCCTGAAAAAACAGGGAATATCTGGCATCTTGCCTGTGTATATCCGGACAAAAGAAAAGAGGACCAGGAAGAAAAGTATTCGGGAGATTATGAGACGCTGATCAGAAGATTTGAATCTTTTCTGGGGGTATCGTGGGAGGAACCGGTGATCGAGAGCGGAATCGGACGGCTGGCTATTCCGGAGTTTGACTCTCCAAAAAAGATGGCAGAAGTCAATCAAATGATGCTGTGCAGAGCTGGGGACCGGGATGGACTGCGCGGACGCTGGGAGAGTGCGCTAAAAGAGATACATGGTGATATGGAAATTGAACAGGCGGAAGTAATTCCAAAAGAAAAAGTCAAAGTGGGATATCTCTTCTACCATGCATTGGGCTTCGAAATTTTAAGTCTTATTATGGCAGGAATTTCATTTCTGGGGCGTATCTTTCTTACCGTAGGTTATCAATCCGATTCTTCTTTGGCGAAAATATGGGGCCTATTGATGGTTCTGGCCTTTTTCGGTGTAGCCAGATATGGAATACGATTGTTCCGTTTCAGCACTCCTCAGAAGAGAATGGAACAGTTCAGCCAGGCAATTTTGGAGGCTCTGATAGAAATCGGCGAGATCGAATTCCCTCAAAATTGCAGAACAGAAGTGGAATCTGCAAAAGGCATACTCATCGCAACTTGGTTAAAAGGAGGGAGTATGCGGGATCGAACTACATTTGCATGCTGTATGGAAGAAATCTGGAGCATCATTGACAATCCAAGATATCTTCTGGTAAAGAGAAAAAGAATAAAATTTGGGGAAGAATACTATTGTGTGCCGGAGATTTTCGGACGTCAGAAAGAACGGGCGGAAATTTTTGAAAAACATATGCAAAAAGTACTGGGGAGATATAGAATTGTATATACCAGAACACCTGAGGGGCGCCAGATTTTATTGAGAGCGAGAACAAGATCCTTTGTCAATAAAAATCAGAAAGTACTTTTAGGAAGAAAAGTGGCAAAAGGAAAATATGAATAGTTTTTTAAAAAAGATTACAGGCCAGCCAGAGGACAGATATTTCTGATCCGAGGCTGGCGTTATTTATTCATTTTTAGCTTTATATTCTTCTCCCCAGTCCCGCAATGCGTCGAGGATCGGCTGCAGGCTGCGGCCTAATTCAGTCAGAGAATATTCCACATGGGGCGGCACTTCCGGATAAACTTTGCGGTTGACAAGTCCGCTCTTTTCCATATCACGCAGCTGTGCAGTCAGCACTTTTTGAGAGACATTTCCAATTGATTTTTTCAGCTCTCCGAATCGCTTTGTTCCGGGAAGCAGATCACGGAGAATTAATACTTTCCATTTATCTCCGATCAGTGTGAGTGTTGTCTCCACCGGACATGCGGGGAGTTCTTTCTTTTCTGTCTGTTCTGACATACCATTTCCTCCTTCTTTGGATTATAGGATGTTTAAAGAAATTTATTATAAATTTTATAGCACAATGCAGAAGTAATTACAATGGAAATCAGGAATTATTGATTGAACAGGAGGAAATTCAACAGTTCTCGATGCGGAAACTGGCAGAAAAACTGGAAGTAAAAACGGCATCCCTTTATACTCATATCGAAAGTATGGAGATGCTATTCTTGCCCTGCTTTATGTTTTTGACGGCATTTGCCAATTTGTTCGGACTGGGTGGATCAAGCTTGATTTACCGTTCTCTTGTTTCCTCTTCTCGGTGCAAAAGAGAAAACATGGGGCTATCTCAGGCAGTATGTGTTCTGGATAATTGGTGTTGGGATTATAATTTGGAATTTTTCAGAAGAGATTCTTGTCTTTCTTTGAGTTCTGTGACTATAATGATATGGAGAGGGGGGCAGATTATGATTGAGGTATTGTTTGGCGAGAGCGAATCCGCTTCTATGAAAGCAGCAAAAAGTAAGAGGTGTTCCGGATTTGCGCCAGGTCCGGAAGCTGTGTGGATGTCAGGAACCAAGATGCCGCCCAGGAAAACGTTTTCCGGATGGGTGGAAGGGACGGTTCAAGAAGTCCTATGTCTTGGTTTCCTGTTGGATATCGGGGATATTCAAGAGCCGGTGGATAGTCCATATCGCAAGGATCTGATTGTTTCCATGTTTTCTCAGGATTCCTGGGGCCAGGCAGAAGAATGGAGGCAGGAATTCCAGGAGACGGCAGAGTCATATGTCAAAAATCTGCTCCGTCTGAAAGAATTTTTGAAGCAGGGAGAGAAAATCAGAATCTGGTATAGTGATGCACCTTATTCCAGATGCGGGTTTTATCATCTTTGTCATATCCTGGAAGCGTATGACAATGAAGTCTGGACAGTCCGGCTTCCAGAATATGTGGAAAATGAAAAACGTATTTTGTTTTTGGAAAACTGGGGCAATATTTCAGCAGAAGAGTTTGCAGGATTTCTTCCGGACTCCCGGAAGTTGTCCGCGGAAGAAATACATTTCTATGGAAAATTGTGGGCTGATCTGGTCAGAGACAACAGCCCTCTCCGTGCAATGGTCAATGGGAATGTGATCGGTGTTCCGGAGGATTTCTATGATTTCCATATTTGGAAGGTGCTCTGTGAGCAACCGGTCAAGGAAGCCAGAGTAATCGGAGAGATTCTCGGGCGCTACCGTGTCAATGTCAGTGACTGGTGGTATGCGAAACGCATTGATTATTACATTCAACAGAAAAAAATCCGGGTTGTGGAAGATTCGAAGTGGCGTTATGCGAGAAGTATTGCCCTTACCGTATCTTCCCACCAGCAATAGCGGTGATATCTTTTCCAGGACTCTTCTATTATGGCCGTCTGGCTTATGGAAGCCTGTCCTGAGAGGGTTCTGCATGCTTCTTGACAAATTAGAGACGAAGCGGTATTATGAATAAAGAGATTAGTTGAAACTAACTTCAAGAAAATGCTTCGGTGAAGGTTAAGATAAAAAATGGAAAATCACACGCAATCCCTGTACAGAGGGAAAGACCTCCGACAGCGGTTTTATTTTTCAAATATTAGTTAGTTTAAACTAATTCCTGTAAAGAGGCAGAAAGGAAAAGATTGTTTTGTCCACGAAGATACTGTACCCATGGATAAACAGATTGTGACAGACATATGCTGAAAGAATATTTATTTAATCAAAAATCCAATTTTACATGTTGGCATAGTAACATACCAGGAGTACAGATTTGTAATTTTGTCTTGTGTCAGGCAGAGCGTAATGCGTCTGTGTCTATTCCTGTGTGTGGAGAAAAGCTTCATTTTGAAGTGCTTTTTTGCTTAAAAGGGCGTTTAGTCATTGAGACATTTTCCCATGATTCATGCGCTGTGGAAGCGCCGGGAGCTTTTCTCCTTTCTGATAGCACACGGCTTTGTAACTGCCTGTGTAGTGGGGATCTGAGAGGTATTTTTGTATCGGTGGATGCCGTCAGTGCAAAAGAAAGTCTCCGTGCCATCTGCGCTTCTTTGGGAATAGAATTAAATACGAAAGCTGTCAGAGATCGGATGGCGGCAAACGGATATATTACTATGTCTGGAACACCATGGATACGGGCATTTTTTGAAATCATGAAGCTTCTGCCGGACGATGCGCGGGAACGCTATTGTGTTTTTAAGTCAGTGGAACTGTTATATCTTCTCTGCTACAACACTGCCACAGACGAATTAAAATGTGAAAATAGAGTCATATCCCGCGAAATGGTAAAAATAAGGAATTATATGCAAGAACATCTGTCTGAGAAGATCACCATCCAGTTACTCTGCCGGAAATTCCTTGTCTCTTCTACGTTCTTAAAGGAAAATTTTCGTCGTACCTATGGGATGCCTGTCCATACATGGCTGGTTCAGCAGCGTATAAAACGGGCCGAGGAATTGCTCTGTACGACCCAGATGCCGATTCAGGAAATTGCACAGGCTGTGGGCTATGAAAGCATCAGCCAGTTTCATACTGTGTTCAAAGAATATTATGAAATGACCCCAGGACAATACAGAAAAATGTCGGAAACCGCAGTTCTGCGTCCGTTTTGGCAGTGACGGAGATAGAAAAAGCTTGTTATAATATCTCGAACCATAAAGAGTTTGATGCAAAAGGAGTGACTTCGATGAAGCAGCATCGTTTTTGGGCCTGGGGTGCTGTGATCTGTATGATCATGGTTATGATTACCGGCTACAAAAGAAAATAAGAAAGGGAGAATTACAATGAACATTTATACGAAACTGGCCTTTTTTGCAGGAGGCACCTTGTTTGGTTCCTGCGGCATGAAACTGTTATCCAGTAAGGATGCGAAAAAAGCCTATGTACATGTGGCAGCCGTTGGCCTGCGCATAAAAGATTCCGTTATGGAGTCTGTAACTACTGTACAAGAAAATGTATCCGATATCCTGGCTTCTGCTAAGGAGTTGAACGAGGATCTTGCAGCAGAAGATGCAAAGGAAGCTGCCGCTGCCGATCTGGAAAACGAAGATATCTGATATATACAGGGAGTCGCACAGACGGCTCCCTCTTTTCATGAAGGAGGATTTTATGAACGCAACCATATTACATGAAAGCCGGGGGCGTATCCGGCTAAAACTGCGGCAGAAGCAAATGACGGTTATGCAGGCGGACCTTTTAGAGGCATGGCTGCAGGAAAAACAATGGGTCCGACAGGCTGTTGTCCACGAACGTACCCGTTGTGTGATCTTGCACTATGAGGGGGATCGTCAAGCTATGCTGGACGAACTCCGGCATTTTTCATGGAAGGAAGCAGAGCAGACCATTTCGCTGCCAACTCACAGAAGCCGTGCGCTGAACCGGGAATTTGAGGAGAAACTGGTGGGGAAAGTTCTTTGCAAAGCCGCTTGCAAACTGTTTCTTCCCTTTCCACTGCGGATTGTCCGTGTTCTATGGCATATGATTCCCTTTGTATGGCGGGGAGTTTGCTGCTTGTGCCGCAGACATATTAAAGTAGAACTTTTGGATGCCTTGTCCATCACCATTTCTGTTTGCCGCAAGGATTTCGAAACTGCTGGAATGGTGATGTTCCTGCTGGAAGTGGGTGAATTGTTGGAGGAGTGGACACGAAAAAAATCTGTGGCAGACCTGGCTCAGTGCATGTCGCTGCATGTGGATCGGGCATGGGTGCGCACTGAAAAGGGAGAGGTGCTGGTGCCTGTGTCACAGATACAGCCTGGAGATTCCGTTGTGGTACGGGCCGGCGGAATCATTCCTATGGATGGCTTGGTAGTGGATGGAGAAGTTACCGTTAATCAGGCTTCTCTCACAGGGGAATCTATCCCGGTATCCAAACGCCCTGGCGGGGCTGTTTACGCCGGCACCATAGTGGAAGAAGGCGAATGTATTTTTGAAGTAAAGCGGGTCTGTGGTCAAAGCCGTTATGAGCAGATCGTCTATATGATCGAGCAGTCAGAACAGCTAAAGTCAGAGGCCGAAAATAAGGCTGCCAATCTGGCAGATAGGCTGGTTCCCTATACTTTTGCGGGAAGCTTGCTGAGTTTTGCTCTTACCCGGAATGCAGCCAGGGCATTGTCTGTGCTGATGGTAGACTTTTCATGTGCGCTGAAGCTTGCTATGCCGCTTGCTGTCCTTTCTGCGATGAGAGAGGCCGGAAGATTCAATATTAGCGTCAAAGGCGGTAAATTCCTGGAGGCAGCGGCCGCTGCAGATACCATTGTTTTTGATAAGACAGGAACCTTGACCCATGCTTGCCCTCAGGTAGCACAGGTAGTTCCCTTCGGCGGCAAAGATGAACAGGAAATGCTGCGTCTGGCCGCCTGCCTGGAGGAACATTTTCCCCACTCTATGGCAAATGCCGTGGTAGCGGAAGCAAAACGCCGCGGCTTGAAACATGAAGAATATCATTCAAAAGTAGAATATCTGGTGGCCCATGGGATTATCAGTACTGTTAATGGAGAAAAAGTTCTAATTGGCAGTGCCCACTTTGTGTTTGAGGATGAACAGTGCCAGATTCCCAAGGGTGAGCAGGAACGTTTTGACGCTCTGCCGCCGGAGTATTCCCATCTTTATTTGGCCGTTGGCGGAAATTTGGCTGCTGTAATCTGTATCACGGACCCGCTTCGGGAGGAGACGAAGGATGTCTTAAATACACTGCGCACACTGGGCATTCGGCGTACGGTCATGCTTACTGGTGACAGTCAGCGAACCGCCGAAGCTATCGCTTTGCAGGCAGGGGTAGATGATTTCCGTGCAGAAGTGCTTCCGGCGGATAAGGCGGATTATATAGCTCAGCTTCGGAAGGAAGGGCATATTGTCATAATGGTAGGAGATGGGATTAATGATTCTCCGGCGCTGTCTGAGGCGGATGTCGGAATTGCTATCAGCGACGGTGCCGCCATTGCGCGGGAGATTGCAGATATTACCATTGCCGCCGACAAGCTGTGGGAATTGGTGGAACTGCGCCGAATTGCCATGGCACTTATGAAACGTATTCATTCGAATTACCGTTTTGTCATCGGCTTTAACGGGATTTTGATCTGCATGGGTGCTTTAGGGATTTTACCGCCCGCGGCGTCTGCTACCCTTCATAATCTTTCTACACTGGGGATCAGTCTTCGGAGCATGAGCAGTCTAACATAGTATTATATGGGTGATGTTATCTCCAACTTCCACTGGGATGTTTCTCTTTGAAGCTCTACCATATGTCGGTAAAGACCGCCTTGTTCCATCAGCTCTTTTGGAGTGCCTTGCTGGACCACGTGACCATTCTGTAATACCACGATGTGGTCAGCACCGGCTACGGTACGCATCCTGTGGGCGATGACTAGTACTGTTTTACCTTGAAGCAGGCGGGAGAGAGCTTCCTGAACAGCACTTTCGTTTTCCACATCCAGGCTGGCAGTTGCCTCATCCAAAAGGATTACGGGCGCATTTTTCAGAAGGGCACGGGCAATGGAAATCCTCTGGCGTTCACCGCCGGAGAGGGTGGAGCCGTTTTCTCCGATCATGGTCTGATAACCCTGTGGGAGTTTTTGTATAAACTCATCGCATCGTGCAGCTTTAGCAGCAGCAATGACTTCCTCATCTGTGGCTTCCCGGCGTCCCAGCCGGATATTTTCCATTACCGTATCCCGGAACAGCACCACATCCTGAAAAACCATAGAATAGTATTTTAACAGTGTCTCCGGTTCTATACTAGACACATCCATGCCGCCAAGGGTAACTTTTCCGCTGGTAACATCCCAAAAACGGGCAGCTAATTTACACGCAGTGGACTTTCCTCCTCCAGATGGACCGATGAGGGCAGTCACTTCCCCCTGTCTGGCGGTAAAGCTTACATCATTGAGGATTCCGTCTCCTTCCCGGTAGGCAAAGGACACATGATCAAAGGTAATGTTGTAGTTTTCAGGAGTAAACTTTTTGGTACCTTCCTGTATTGGCTGTTCTAAAATGGAACGCATCCGCTCGATTTGCAGTTTCGCATTAAAGGTGGCGGCAATATTCTGCAGTACCAGCCCAAGAGGATCATAAAGCCTTGAGGCGGCAAAGAGAAATCCGAGAAAATAGAGGAAAGAAAGTTCCCCGGCTGCCAGAAGCGTTCCGCCGGTCAAAATAGTAGTGGCCAGCCCAAGGCGGAGGAAGGCTTGAGCAGAGCATACAAACACGCCGGTTACCAGTTCCGAGTGGATAGAGCTTTTTTCCATGGCGGTCAATTTTTCTTCCAGTTTGCCCATATAGGTTTCCTGCCGATTGCACGCTTTAATATCTCGTATGGTTTCCAGTCCTTCCTGGATGTAGTCGGCTACCGCGCGTTTGTTTAAAATATTCTTTGTACCAAAGAAATCCTGGATCTTTTTGCTTCCTGCTGTGAGAAGAATTGCTACTGGTACTACCCACAGCACGGCCAGTGCCATCCGCCAATCGCAAAAGAACATGGCGATGCCGATTACAAGGGTGGAGAAAATGGATGCGAATAACTGTGGCACATAATGAGAAAACATCTGATCCAGGCTGGAGCAGTCTGCAATCATGGTGGAGGTCAGATCGCTCAGATCCCGGTTCCCGAAAAAGCTCAGTGGCAGTCGGCGCAGAGTCTCTGCCAGGCTGATCCGCCGGTTGGCACTTTCTTTATAGGTTGCCAGGTACAGCGAAGCATACTGAAACCAATGCAGAATAAACAGTAGGAGCAGGACAGTTATGGCAAAACCTGTATAAATCCCAAAGCCATCCATAGAACTGCCTCCGTATTCCATGGAATTCAAGAGATGCTGCGCTGTAAACAGGACGGCTCCCACCGGAAACATCAGGCTTAAATTGCACACAAAGCACCAGATGACGGCTTTTACCAGATCCTTTGCTCCTTTTTCACTGAGTGCAAATAAATGCTGTAATTTTTTTGTCATACCGTTTCCTCCTTTTTAACCTTCCACTGTGCGCTGCGCTGATAATCCTCCCACATGGCGGTATACACACCTTGCAGTGCAAGCAGACTTTTGTGATTGCCCTGTTCAGCAACTTTCCCTCCGCTTAAGACAATGATAGAATCCGTATTCTGTATGGTAGACAGCCTGTGGGCGATCATCAATACAGTTTTGTTTTTTGTCAGTGTTTCAAATGCTTTTTGAATCTGTTGTTCATTTTCCGGATCGGCAAAAGCAGTGGCCTCATCCAGCACTACGATGGGGGCGTCTTTCAAGATGGCCCGGGCCAGAGCGATCCGCTGCTGTTCACCGCCGGAGAGGTAAATACCTTTTGTTCCCACCACAGTGTCCAGACCCTGTGGTAATTTATCCAGAATATCATCACACTGGGCGGCATGGGCAGCAGCCAAGACTTCTTCTCTAGAGGCATTTGGTCTGGCGGCACGGATATTTTCCAGAAGGCTTTCTTTAAATAGCCGGGTGTCCTGAAAGACAAAGGCAACCTGTTCCATCAGATCTTCTGTGTGTATCTTGCGGACATTGACTCCGCCGATGGAAACCGTTCCGCTGTCGGCATCCCAGAAGCGGGGAATCAGGCTGGCGGCTGTGGTTTTACCGCCTCCGGACGGACCCACAAGCGCTGCCACCTGGCCGGGGCGGACAGAAAATGACACATCGTCCAGAGCCGGACGATCCGCACCCGGATAAGTAAAGGTCACATGGTTAAAGGATACGGCGGCATTTTCCGGACGTTTCTGTACTTTTGATTCTTCTATGGGCTTTTGGTCAAGGATTTCATCCAGGCGGATCACAGCTTCGTCTGCTTCCATGACAGCCTCGCTCATATACATGATCCGGTTGATCATCTGGCCGCAGGCGGGAGCAAATAGAGAGTAAAAGATAAAGTTGACAAGCACTGTGCGTATATTCCCGCCGGAGGACAGTAGAAGTGCCGCCGGGATCAACAGGGCGAAGGCTCCGTTGATAAAAGTCAGGAAACAGGTCTGCCCGACACGGCAGCTCATGGCATACTGGCTGGCAAGGTTGCTGTAATCCATAATAGCAGCATAAAAGGCTTTGAAAGAGTAGACAGTCTGCTGGAACATCTTTACAACCGGGATTCCCCGAACATATTCCACAGCCTCGCCGCTCATGCGTTCAATTTCCTTCTGGTACCGATGAAAAAAGCCTGCATTTTTTCCACCCATCATCAGACACATGGAAAGGAGTGCCAACACCATGGTAAGCAGGCATAAAAGCCCCATTTTCCAGTCAAAGAGGAATAGCATGATAATGGCTGCGATCGGTGTGATTATAGTTCCGGCCAGGTCAGGGAGCTTGTGAGCAAGCAGATCTTCCGTAAGGCCGGCGTTGTCATCAATCAGTTTTCTAAGTCTTCCCGACTGATTCCCTGTAAAGAATCCCAGTGGTAATTTCAGCACATGAGCCATAGCAGTACGCCGGATGTTCCGGGCGGTACGGAAAGCGGCGATATGAGTGGACATGAGTGCCATAAAATACAAAACGATACTGCCAATGGCAGTCCACACTGCCGTCCAGCCCCAGTGTGCCAGGCCGGAGATCCCGGAGGGATCGGGCCAGGTTTCCAGCACATTCCTGGCTGCCAGCCAGACACATACATAAGGAATCAGCCCCAGTATCGCAGACAGGGCGGAGAGGATACAGCCCAGTAAGGTGAGATTTTTGTGCCCGCCTGCATAACTTAAGATACGGGACAGGCTGCTTTGCTTTTTTTGCTTCAAAAGACTACCTCCTTTTTTACTAAAATTTATTATGAAGTTAGAAATTACTAACTACCATGCAAAAAAGATTGGGGCTATTGCCCCATCAATTTTAGCCATCCGGCTGTGTAAAAATCCCGCAGTTGATCCACATAATGCAGGGCTCTATCTCTTGGCATATCATGCACCACAATCTCGAATATCCCATTAAACATACCGCTGGCAATGATATGGCACATCTGTTCATCCAGTTCTGGGATGTTCTGTCCGAGACGGCGGAGGACGTCCATGTATTTCAATGTATATTCCACTTCTATCTCCACCATGTTGTGCACAAAATGTTCGTAGCTGGTGCCTTCCGACCGGCTAAGCAGCAGCTTTACTGGTTCCCGGTGTTGACAGATATATTCCACCATCCAGTGGACACAGTTTGAGGACTCCACGCCCATATGGTCTGGTTGTTGTTCTTCAGGCAACTCAGCGAAAGAAGTCTGAGCTTCCATAAATTTCCCCATGAGGGCGGCAGCGTGGGGTTCCACAATGGCGTTAAACAAAGCTTCCTTGCTGGAAAAATATCCATAAAAGGCACCGGTCGTCACGCCAGCTTTTTTAACAATCTGCCGGAGAGATGCACCCAGAAAACCTTTGTCAGAAAACTCTCCCATGGCGGCTTGCAAAATATTGTCCAGTGTGACAGATGATTTTTCTTCCATATTATCTCCTTATATAACAGTGATATATAACAATGTTATTATATGGCGCATAATGGGATTTGTCAATAGTAGAATGCATAGAAAGTTTATAATCTGAAGTGATGAGCAATTTCTTACATTTTTGTTAGAACTTTGTAAGAAGATTTGATACAAAAGAACTCCCTTTTCCTTTAGAATAGAAGCAGAGGTGATGAACATGAAAGAAATTCTAACACTGGATCACATTCAGAAGTATTACGGAAATGGAGGCAGCATTACCAAAGCCATTCAGGATATCAGTTTTTCTGTCAAGGAGGGTGAGTTTATCGGGATTATGGGTGCTTCTGGCTCTGGCAAAACCACTTTGTTAAATTGTATTTCCACGATTGATACGGTGAGCGCAGGCCATATTTATCTGGATGGAATAGACGTGACAGAAATCAGAGAAAAGGAGATAGCCCGTTTTCGACGGGAAAATCTGGGCTTTATTTTTCAGGATTTTAATCTTCTGGATACATTAACCATTTTTGAAAATATTGCTTTGGCGCTGACGATCAACCATATCCCGTCCAATCAAATAGACGGGATGGTGAAGAATGTGGCGGCTAAATTGAATATCACGGATATTCTGGAGAAGTATCCGTATCAGGTTTCCGGAGGTCAAAAACAACGGTGTGCCTGTGCCAGAGCCATCATCAACAACCCAAAACTGATCCTGGCAGACGAACCTACCGGGGCTTTGGACAGTCATTCGTCCCAAATGCTGCTCTCTTCCATTCAGAGTATCAATAAGAAACTGGGCGCAACCATTCTGATGGTAACACACGATGCATTTTCTGCAAGCTATGCCAGCCGCATTCTCTTTCTGCGGGACGGCGAAATCTTTACCGAGATTCTAAAAGGAAATGATACCCGGAGAGTATTCTTTGAGAAAATACTGAATGTTCTCACCATGGTGGGAGAAAGTGTCAATGATGTATCTTAAGCGAGCTTTTTGAAATGTGCAGTTACTGAATCGAATGAAATCAAAATCTATTTACGGCCAATAGGATAATTGCTATAATAACGCATAAGAATCTATGGTACAGTTATCAATAGAATCTGTAATTATATCAATTTTTGTGATATAAGGAGATAAATGTAAAATGAAAAAAACAGTTTTGATTTTAGAGGATGATGTTGATTTAGCAGAAGGAATAGAATTATCTTTGCAAAGTGAAGACTTAAATTTTGTCATATGTTCTACGATCACAGAGGCAAGAGCAGTTATACCGAAACAAAAAATTGATTTAATGATATTTGATATCAATCTTCCTGACGGCAATGGAGTAGAATTTTGTCGTGAAATCAGGCAGAAAGTGTCTATTCCAATTGCCTTGCTTACTGCAAAAGATATGGAATTGGACATTGTAAAAGGATTGGAAAGCGGCGCGGATGATTACATTACAAAACCTTTTAGTCTAATGGTTCTTCGTGCCCGGATTCGAGCTTTGCTTAGAAGAAGCCCCGTAAGAAATGAGTCCGAATATAAAGATTCCGTTTTCCTGTTTCGCTTTGAGACAATGGCATTTTATAAAAACGGTACACCAATCGAGTTGAGTAAAACAGAACAACGAATATTATACCTTTTAACGTCAAATCCAAATATGATTATAACGAGAGAACGTTTATTGGAATGGGTATGGCCTGAGGGGACAGAATATGTGGAAGATAATGCGCTGTCTGTTGCTATAAGACGGTTAAGAGATAAATTGGAAGGAGATTCTTCTAACCCCCAATATATTAAAACCGTGTACGGTAAGGGTTATATGTGGGAGAATTTATAAATGAATACATGTGTTCTTTTGTTTTTCGCTGCCATTATCAATGTGATACTTTTATATCTGATAATTCGCTGGTATAGGAATAAATTATTTACTCAATATCAAAACTTTCTTGATAAAACAGACGAAATATTAAGTGGAAAAAGGATAGACCTTTCATATGATGAATCACTGGATTCTGCAATTTCTGAACGTCTCAATCGGATTATGGAAATATCCCATATGCAAAAAGAAATTGCAGAGGAAGAAAGGGATATTATAAAATCTTTGATAACGAATATCAGCCATCAGATCCGGACTCCTCTTACGAATATCATTTTATATACAGGTTTGCTCAAAGAACGGATCAGTGATTCAAAATCGATTCAACTGGCAGATAAAATAGAAAACAATGCAGAAAAATTAAATTTTTTTATGAAAGAGTTACTTAAATCTTCTTATGCTGAGCAAGAGATGATCTCTGTGTCGCCGAAAATTATTGACTTGGATACTGTGATGAAAAAAAGCTGTCAATCTGTAGAACTAGACGCAATGAAAAAAGATATTCAGCTTATTTCAGAATATCATACCTGCAAAGTATATGCTGATTTAAAATGGACAGAGGAGGTTTTTACAAATATCCTCGAAAATGCGATAAAATACTCACCTAATGGAGCGATTGTAACCGTTCAATCGATTTTATATGAATCTTTTGTCTGTGTTCAGATTGTTGATCATGGAATCGGGATTCCAGAAGAAGAACAGGGAAAAATATTCCAAAGATTTTACAGAGGTTCAAATGTAACAGATAAGCAGGGATTTGGAATTGGATTATATTTAGCCAGAGAAGTGTTAAGAAAACAGCAGGGATATATAAAAGTAAAATCTACACCGAATAGAGGAACAACTGTCGAGGTTTTCTTATCACGTGAAGATTTCTAATCAAACGAATCAAGGCTTTTTTCTCAATCTTGAATTGTGTCAGAAGTGTCACTTTTGAGAAAGATTTGAGAAAGAAGTCTTTGTTATTCTGTGAACAAACAAAGAAAGGAAGATAAAAAATGAACATTCTATCAGTTAGAAATCTTAAGAAATATTATCAGATGGGAGAAAACCCGGTAAAGGCGTTGGACGGTATAGATCTGGATATTAAAGAGGGTGAATTTCTGGCAATCGTAGGTACGTCAGGAAGTGGAAAATCCACATTGTTGCATATGCTTGGAGGTTTAGACAATCCTACTTCTGGCGAAGTGTTGATTGATGGGAAAGACATTTCTAAATTGTCCCGTGACGAATTAACCATTTACAGAAGAAGAAAAATCGGCTTTGTCTTTCAAAATTACAATCTTCTTCCACTCATGAATGTGTATGAAAATATTGTACTTCCGATAAAACTGGACGGAGTTAAGCCGGACGAGGATTATATTGAAGAAATACTTCGATTATTAAAGTTAGAGAGTAAGAAGTATTCTATGCCGAATCAATTATCCGGCGGACAGCAGCAAAGAGTAGCATTGGCAAGAGCCTTAGCAACTAAACCGGCAATGATTCTTGCTGATGAACCCACTGGGAATCTTGACAGTCGAACAAGTCAAGATGTTTTAGGGTTAATGAAAATATCCAGCCAGAAACTGGCGCAAACAATTGTGATGATAACACACAATGATGAAATTGCTCAAATGGCAGACAGGATTATCCGTCTGGAAGATGGAAAAATCGTAAAAGGCGGTGAGTAAAATGCTCAAAGTCAATAATAAAAAAGTAATAAACGACCTTGCAAAGACAACATACTCAGCACATAAAAAACGAAATATCTTGACAATTTTGGCTATCTTCCTGACAACTTTCTTAATATGTACAGTCATATCTATCGGATTGAGTTATCGGGATACGGTAGCACTCCGTCAACAAAGAATGCAGGGCATGGATTATGATATAGAATTAACGGAACCCAGGAATGATCAAGTGTCTGCCATCCGTGAAATGGAAAATGTGAAGTATGCAGGACTTAGCATAAAATGTGCAGTTTTGTCTAAATATGAAGATAAAGAATTAGATAAAATAAGATTATTTTGG